>ERZ795030.257-NODE-257-length-86110-cov-9.645506_pt1 | contig 86110 bp, 72 predicted proteins | sample MGYA00375122_ERZ795030 | MGnify/ENA primary metagenome ERZ795030 (study PRJEB30165, sample SAMN05720146) | activated sludge metagenome | isolation source: anaerobic digester from wastewater treatment plant | place: Japan | collected 2015-04-20 ... | reverse complement strand
GCTGCCAACACCGCACCTATTACAACAATGACCCAAGACCAAAATACCGGTTTTAAGAACAGCATCACTGCCACTCCAACCAATGCGGCACTGAACCCGTAAAGTCCTTGGTTGATTTCCGTTTGATCGTATTTCAACAGATAAGCAATGGCAGTTCCGCATATAGTTGCTAAAAGTGCAGCAAAGCCCATGGCGAGTGAACCGTAGAAAATCCCAATCAGAAACAGCAAACCGGTCATGCTGTTTTCCTGAAGCATGATTTGTCCTAGTCCTTTAAGTATTACGGAAATAATAGCTGTAGATTTGCCCGGCAGATCGTTTTTAGAGTTGAATTTCAAATTCATTCTGTTTTATTTTTAGATCTGAAAATTTTCTTATCGATCTTTATATCACCGTGTTTTACTGTTGGAAGTTGAATTTTATATTTAACAGCAATAAATCTGATGAGTATTACCGTAGAAGCTGAAATAAGGTCGATTAAAGCACGTTCTACTTCGAGCCGGTAACACAATGCAAACACGAGTCCACCGATAACGCATGCTATTGCGTATATATCTCTACGTAATATAAGGGGCATTTCGTTGATTAAAACATCTCTGATCAAACCTCCAACCGAGCCTGTGATCATACCCATAATAATGGCAACCCAAAATGGGTAACCTACAGCCAGGGTTTTTTCTATTCCGGCCACTGTAAATAGTCCGAGACCGATGGCATCAAACAAAAACAGCGCTTTATTCAATCTGAAAATGAATCTTTTAAGAGCAACAAATGAAAACAGAGCTACTGCCGTCACAATTAAATAGGAACTATTTAACATCCAAAATGGAGTTACGCCTAACAATAAATCACGGGTAGTTCCACCGCCAATTGCAGTAACCAATCCCACCACGTAGGCTCCAAACCAGTCGAATTTTTTTTCGGCAGCCAGTCGAATTCCACTTAAAGCAAATGCAAATGTACCCGCGTGGTCTAATAGTATGATATAATTCTCTCTGATATAGTCTATTAGTGATATTCCAAATAACGTTTCAAACATAGTTTTATAAATTTATTGTTTGTGTGTTTTTTACAATGGTTATCTGAATTAATACTCTGATCGAGTTGTTCTGAATTATATTTAATATAAAAATCAATCCACAAATATATTCAATTTTATATTAATATTTTGACGGTGCCTCATATTGTTCGACAAAAAATAGCTACCACCCTCAATGAGCAGTAGCTGTCTTTTTTGTTTCGTTTTTTTGTGTCAAGACAAAAAAATGAAGAGAAGAAATCAATAATACTTATCACATTTAGGCTCAAAATAGGCCTGTGGATGCAGGCAAGCGGGACATGTTTTCGGTGCGTTTTTGCCTTTGTGAACGTATCCGCAATTGCGACATTGCCATTCAATTTCTCCGTCGCGTGAGAACACAGTTTCATCTTTCACACGTTGCAACAGTTTTAAGTAGCGTTCTTCATGAATGGCTTCAGCTTTCGCTATCATTCTGTACATAACGGCGATTTCTTTAAATCCCTCTTTTTCTGCAATGTCAGCAAACATGGGATAAAGTTCTGTCCACTCTTCGTTTTCTCCTGCAGCAGCAGCTTCTAAGTTTTCTGCTGTGGTGCCGATAACCCCTGCCGGATAAGTTGAAGTAATTTCAACCATTCCGCCTTCTAAGTATTTAAACATGCGTTTTGCGTGTTCTTTTTCCTGCTCGGCGGTTTCCATGAAAATAGCTGCAATTTGCTTAAAGCCTTCTTTGTCAGCCACTTTTGCAAAATAAGTGTAACGCATTCTTGCTTGAGACTCTCCGGCAAATGATTTTAACAGATTTTTTTCTGTTTGAGTTCCTTTAATACTTTTCATAAATGCTTTTTTAGAAAGTTATGATTGATGAAAATTAAGTCCGTAAAGATACATATTTAAATTTAAAGATATAAACCTTACTACTTTATTAAATCCAACCCGTCTTGTGCCGATTTATCGGTTGGGGAAATAATTAAAACGGTATTAAACAGAATTTTAGCTTCATTTTTCTTATTTAAAAAATACTTTGTCCAGCCTGCCATCAGATTAGAATAATAGTCGAAAGGATACAAGCCCACCACCAAATCAAAGTACTTTTCTGCCAACATAAAGTTTTTCCGATAGTAATAAATATTACCCAAAGCGTAGTTTACTTTTGAATTCATCGGATCAATGACGAGGATTTTTTTGTAAGTTGCTTCAAGTTGATCTACATTATTCTGTGCTTCGAGCGGATTACACAGTCCAAGCAATGCTTCTACAGCTTTCGGACGTAACTTTGCAGCTTGCTGATAATATCGGATGCTTGCGTCATAATTTTTCTCCAAATAATAGAGCCAACCCAACCGAAGGGATTTATGGTAATCGAAACCATTTAAGCCAACAAGGTCATTGATAGCACCTTGATAATCACCGGACGCTTCTTTGGCGTAGCTGTGTTCAAAAACTTTGGAAGAACTGACCTGTGCCGAAACAGAAACTCCAAACACCGCAAGCAAGATAAATATTGCTATATTTTTCTTTAAAAATTCCATTTTATTGCAAGATTAACTAATTGATTATTATACTTATACTTTAAAAATTCCGTGTAATAATTTGTGAATGCCCAACCTTCCCGCTGTGTCCATGAGTAAGTGCCGGAAATTGTTATTTTTTTGAAATAATAAGATAAACTCAAACTCGAAATAAACTTAATTGGGTCATAGGTATCATACACGACAAAAGAACGGTCTGTAATGTAATTCAGGTGGTTTCCTATACTTACCATGCCATCTAACCACATATTTCCAACTAATTTAACACCTAAATTTTGAGAGAAAATGGTCTGCTTACTTCTATTTTCATCATTATTTAGAATAATGGCTCCGGAAGTAATTCCATAAAAATTTAAATTCCCAAATGGATAATAAGTAAATTGTAATTTGGATTGGAACTGATTGGAAAAAGCAAAATCAGAGTATGCAAAAGAAATTTCGGGCATCACGTAGGTAAATCTTTTACTAAAAAAAACCAAAGCAGACAGATTATAAAAATTTGATTGAGAAGAAGGTATTGACCATCTTCGTTCGCGATCTAAAGTACTATCAGTTGACTTATTGTTTTTTTCAATGGCATAAAATCCACTGGTAAAGCCCCATGAAAAATTATTTTTCAAATGAAATTCCATGCCGAGATTGAATTGATGTTGTGACAATAAATCACTGTGTTGTAAGCTGTTTTGAGCGAAACGTTCAAATTTTGTGTTAAATAAATTGTAACCTGCATTCAATTTCACGCGGTTAGAAAGATTGAATCCAAGCGTTATTCCACCCAACATCATATCCTGATACTGATTGATGGTATCAAGATTGGCTATGCTGTTTCGCATTTTTTCATTATTATCGCTAAAAACATATCCACCGGAAATACGGATAAAATCGACGAATGAAGGGGAAAAACCCAAATTCTCCTGACTGATTTTTGGAAGTGTTTTAGCAAAAATATCAGCTTTTACACTTTGTCCGCTAAGCAGATAAGCCGAGTATAGACTTTCCTTCAAAAACAGATCACCAGGCACGTCATAGAGAGCTTTTTCGTAGTACTTTGCTGCTTTTGCATAGTTTTTAAGTTCGTAATAGGCTATGGCTTTGCGGTAATTCAAATACGGAAAAGTAACACCCAACTGTTCTGCTTCTTTTAATGTAGCAATCAGTGATTTGTAATCCTGTCTCTGATACTGATCAAAGCTAAGGCTGTCGTAATAATAAGTTTGCGAATTATTATTCAAAGCATTTACGAGCGTTTCCTGTCCTTTTGTTACCCCAAAAACAAACATCACTATCAGGATGAAAATCATTCTATACATAGGTTCTGTTTTTCCGATCTAATATCAATTTTTGATTGAGAAATTTCAATCTTATATTCTGTCACTGGTTGCTTTTTTCCGAAAGATTTGACTTCAATATTATTGATAAACCCGGCATATTCGGGATAATACGGATTATCCAATTGGTTCAGTTGTGATGAAAAATTGACCTGACTGAGCAAAACTACCGGTGCTATAAAATCTTGCAACCATTTGACAGCCAAGGGTAATTCTTTCGACAGTGGGATGCGATCTTTGATTTTGATGCTTCGCTCTCCGGCAAGTAAAAGCTTGAAGCAACTGCGATAAAAGGTATAAAGTGCCGAGTTTTTTCGTCCTTCAAAATCGGTAAAATAAAACATTGTACCGTCGTTGACAAAGTATGCCGTTGATTTTGATTTTTTACAGAAAATATAAGTTTGGTTATATTCGTTGGTTGCTACTATCCAGCTTAATTTTTCTCCGTTAAAGCTGATATTCAATTCTTTACCCGGCTTAAAGTTAAATGCGTTGTGGATTAAATCCAAACTATCCACATTGTAAATAGTAGAATTTTCTGCAGGCACTTCACCCATTCGAAAAATGGGCTTATCATTCGTTTTTTCAAAATAATATCCAAAAGGGTAGGGGTGGGTTTTCGCTCCGATTTCGGGACTTAATTGCACCTGAAAATGGAGATGCGGTTCGGGTGAGCGACCGGAATTTCCACACGAAGCAAGCACCGTTCCCTTGGTTACATAATCTCCGATATTAACTTTGAAGCTATCTATTTTTAAATGGCTGATTTGCGTGTAAAGTCCATTTAAGTGATTAATAATAATGGTATTACCCCAATTCTTATTGATGTTTACATCATTGATGTCATTGTCTTTGGTAATATTGCTGATTTGATATACGTAGCCATCAGCCGGAGCCAGGACCGGCTTATTGTAGCAGTAAAAATCATCTTTGCTCGTTCCTGAGCCTGAATAGGTTTTGTTCTCATCGTCTGTTATTACAAAATCAAGGGCGTTACCCCATTCACCTAAGTGGGTAATTTCCCCATTATATCCCTGACTTACAGTCCATTCACCCAAAAATGGAAGTTTCATTTTGAAAGGCAAATCGCTACCGAAACGTTGTAAAAAATTTACGCTTTTATAGACCGTTTTCTCGGGATTATAATATTGAATAAGCGGAAAAATAAAGAATTTGTTTGCCGAGCGGTGGATAAGCACGTAAATCAACAAAATAGCCAATATGCTGAATGACAAGGTGTATGAGATTAAACCTGTTCCGGCAATCAGCTTTTCGATACTCGCGTAGAGCAGGAAAAGCACAGGCGTAAGTCCTGCCACAAGCAGGTAACTGTAAATATTGGGAATAATGAAAAAACTACCAATCGCCATTCCCCAAAAAATAAAGTTTGTTCCGGCAAGGTTAGTGGTAAGTTGTTGTAGGTCAAAACCAACAATTTTACTGATCAAAAAAGCAAATAAAAATCCGAGAAAAGCTACAGTAGATTTGATGCGGGAATGGATAAGTAACGCCACAGCAATCAATATCCCAACCAAAATACTATCGGTAAAAAAGATGGAAGCCAGTGTTTTGAAGTAGTAAAAAATGAGTTGAGGAAGCTGAATATTATCCAGAGAATGCACCAAATCATACCACGGAATACTCATTTGCTTGGCAAGCAAAACGGTAAATCGGTCAAATGGAGTAATTAGTTCGATATTAGCAAAACTCCTGAAAGACAAGTCTATAATAAAACTTGTAATCACAAAAGGCAAAGTCAGTACCGGCAATTTATTTTTAGAAAGTACTGTTTCGAGCCAAACCGTCAGCAAAAACGAAAGGACTACGCCAAAAATGTAAAACAATAAAAACGACGAGTTGGAATAAAATTTAAACAACAGGCTCATTCCCATGAAAACGGCATTGAAACCGTAAACGCCGGTAGCGATTTTTTCTTTTGAAAAGCCAAGCAGATGCGACAGTAAATTAGTGATAATCACCGCCAGCAATCCACCCAATCCAACGCGCACGTCCAGCACACTCAAAATCAGCATTGTCACGGCAAACCATGTTCGCTTGGAAAAGAAAATTTGTCCATAGCTGTTGTAAGTTGCTTTTAAGTGCAGGGCGGCGATGGACTTGAGGGTGCTTTTATGTTGCATTTCTTTTAGATAGAAATTAGAATAATTGAAATATTTAAAACTAAATACTCTTAATTTTTAAAACGAGAATAAGCGTTATTTAAGAGAGTTCAAGCTTATCGTCAGACAGCTCTTGCTCAATACAGAGTCTTTATTGTTGTATTATTAATTTGTATCAACACCACACCTTGTTGCGTAAGCGGAATATTTTCATTAGGTTGAGTAGCAACAAAACTTCTAATTGTATGACCATCCACATTATAAATCCGAACTAAATCTTTTTCCTTCAAACCGCTTACAATGATTCCCCCTTTATATCTTACAATTCCATAATTCCCTGATTTTTCAATCTTTACACCTGAGCTGAAATTCGTTTCTACTATATTTGCAAATTCTTTCCAGTAAGGTGCGTTTTGATAGAGCGATTTTGAACCTACGGGTACCGATAAGCGACAAATCGCTTTGTCAATCAAATTCAAAGTGTAATAATCCACGGTAGGCGGTGTAGATTTATGAATGGCAAATTCTTGTAAACCGGAGCAATTATTGAATGCCGCATATCCGATTTTTGTTACACTTTGCGGAATATAAATACGTGTAAGACCACTGCAATATCCAAATGAATAATCACCAATGGAAACTAATGATGACGGTAAAACCACTTCAGTAAGCAGATTGCAACCATTAAAAGCAGAGACATCAATATGCTTTACAGTCTGTGGCAAGGTGTATGAACCGTTTTTTTTATAGGGACAAATCAGCGCTGAGTCCATTTGTGCATTGAAAAGCACACTTTCCGACGAAGCGTAACGAATATTTTCAGACACCACATCAAATCCGTCTATGCTGTTACAACCGTAAAATGCGTATTTACCTATCTTATTTACTCCCGCCGGAATGGTCATCAAACCTGTCAAATTATTACAGAATGCAAAAGCGAGCGTACTGATTTCACGTACTGTTGCCGGCATTTGATAGTTTCCGGTTTTTGCCGGCGGACAGGCAACCAGCAAGGATTTGTCTTTTGAAAAAAGCACCCCATTTTCAGCGGTAAATGTACTGTTTGCAGGTGAAACTACAAAATCAGACAATAAAGTAGCCTTGTAAAAAGCTCCATCGCCGATGAAAGAGACATTATCCGGAATAGACATATTACCCGAAAGCAGATTGCAATTATGAAATGCATAAACGCCAAGGGCTTTAACAGAAGACGGAATCGTGAACGTTCCTGCTTTTGTCGGTGGACATATAAAGAGTGTGTCAATATTTTTACTATAAAACACACCGTCCACCGAAGCATATTTACTGTTGTATGGACTTACAGTAAAAGATCTCAGATTGTTACTTTCGAAAAAACAATAACTCCCGATTTCGGTCAGCGATGCGGGAATACTTACATTACCTGTCAAATTCCAGCAACCGTAAAAAGCACCATCTTCCATCCGTGTCAGGGTAGAAGGTAAGTTCAAATCTCCGGAAATACCACCGCTATAACAAAAACCGTAAGTTCCTATGGATTTAAGACCTTCGGGCAAAGTAACGGAAGTTAGGGAATAAGTGTTTTCAAATGCAGAAGAGGAAATGTGTTTTACAGTAGCAGGGATTGAAAATGTAGCAACTTTGCCGGACGGACAAACCAATAAAGTATCCTGATTCTTATTGAAAAGCACGCCTTCGAGCGAGGAAAACCTTGTATTATTGCTGTTAACTGAAAAATCGGTTAATGCAAAACAACCATAAAATGCATAGTCAGTAATTTGTTTTAAGGACGCGGGAATTGTAAGCGTTCCTGACAAATTTGAGCAATAATAAAATGCCAGATAACCAATGCTTGATGTAAGAGCCGGAAATTTAAAACTTTTTAAAGTGTGCTTGTAGGTGTCGTAATAGGGATTGTAAAAGGCATACATTGGGATTTCATTGGAATTGTAAATGGTTTCATATCCACTGTTGGTTCCCAATGTACCTTGATAGGCTCTAATGGTAGAACCCGACAAATCAAGATCCGTTAGCACTTCAAGTTTATCGCGCATAAAAGCAAAATCACGTGCATCAATGTAGCCGGTTACTGTAAGTTGATTCAAACTTTTGGATTCTGTTGTAGTGATGTAATCACTTAACGTACCGGCAGTAGCAACATATACCCTTTTTGATGTTTGAGCCGAAACAGTCGATAAGGCTAAAAGGAATGAGATAAAAAATAGTTTTGTTTTCATTCAAAGTGGACTCAATAATGTGCGATTCAGTCTTAAAGATTGATTTTAGAAAGATGCTCCGGCACCATTTCACAATCTACAATGGTATTTAGGGTTTCCTGCTTGCGGATAAGATGCACTTTTCCTGTCGTGTCAATCATGACCACATTGGGTCTTAGCGTGATAAACTGCATCCATTGGGTCATATTGTATGCGCCTACTTCATGAACGACAATGCGGTCGCCTTTTTTCAAAATCGGTAAAATCACGCTTTCGCGCAAGCAGTCGATGTTCATGCAAAGTGGACCGTAAAGTGCAGTTTCTTCAGCATGTTGTGAAAAATCCTGAGCCGGCGAAACACGATGATTGTACCAGAATGACGTAAACATGATGTTCACACCTGTGTCAAGCACCGTAGCCCGGCGACCATCGGCAAGGCGTTTCGTAGCCAAAACTGTCCCTAACAGATAACCTGCTTCGTCAATCAATGCTCGTCCTGTTTCCAAAATCAGCAGGGGCAGTTTATCGGGGTGAAAACCAAATTGAAGAATGGTACTGGTAATTGCTTCGGCATAGTCATCAAAAGTGGGGATAATATCAACACCCTGTAAATAAGAGCCTTTCAGGGTATTGGAAGAACAAAATCCACCGCCCATGTCCAGGTATTTTATATTTTCTCCGGTCGTATTGGCGTAAGCCTGAGCAAGTTCACACATTTTGCGGGCAGCCACGGCGTAAGCGTTTGCAGTAAGCATATAGGTGCCGATGTGACAATGCAGACCTTCCATTTGCAGTTTTTCTTGTGCAATGATTTTTACAATCGCATTCCATGCCTGTCCGTTTTCGTAGTTAAAACCAAACCTGTCCCATTGCGGATAAACGCCTGTATCCATATTGATACGAATGGCAACGCGAGCTTTGCTGTTTTCCATTTCTTCCAAAATTTCAATCAGCATATACAACTCATCAAAATGGTCGATGTGAATAAGTGAGCGGTTTTTAATTGCCATGATCAAATCTTCTTTGGATTTATCAGGTCCGTTGAAGATTATCAGATTGCCGGGAACACCATTGCAAAGGGCTTTTTGGTACTCAAAACCGGAAACAACTTCCGCCCAACTGCCTTCCTGATGGAAAACCTGACAAACTGCATCCAGGTAATTTGTTTTGTAACTCCATGCGAATTGCACTTTAGGATAACGCATTTTGAATGCTTTTAACGCTTTTTGGTAGGTTTGCCGAATGGTTTTTTCGCTGATGACAAACAATGGTGAGCCGTATTCACTCATCAAATCGGCAATTGCCACATTATCAATAAATTTAACAGGTGTGTATTCTGTCCGGCTTCCGAATTTATTCATCATTCCGGCATTCAATTTTTGAATGATTGGACTTTCGTAAGTTGGGTGCATATGAATAGTAGTTAGTAGTTAAAGAAGTTAAAGAAGTTAAAGAAGTTAAAGAAGTTAAAGAAGTTAAAGAAGTTAAAGAAGTTATAGAAGTTAAAAAAGTTAGGGAAGTTAGGAGGTTCAACATCTATCTTTCCCCTATAGTGGAAATCTGCTGAAACTCTGATATATCCACGATTTGATCGTAAGAGTAGCGGATAAACATTTTACCGCTCTGATAATCTGTAAAAGGCTGAACTTCTTCACCGAGCGCCATTTTTACAAGTGCTTCGGGATGATTTTGTCCGCAACCATTGGCGAGATACACCCAAGCCGGGAAACGGGGATTCATTTCGAGCAGGTAGTATTCATCATTTTTAGTTTTGATGAATTCCAACTCGCATCCGCCGCGCCATTTGCTATTTTCTATTACCCTTCGGGAAATATTCATCAACTCGTCGTCTTCCAACGAAATGCCCGACCAGGCTTTTCCTTTATCCGTAATGTACAATTTTCGCATAGGCACGGCACCTATGCAACTGCCTTTCCCGTCTCCAATAGCCGTTACATTTACTTCCGTGCCTGTTACAAATTCCTGAACAATAACGGGATAACCCCATTTTGCTACTACTTTATAAAAATAAGTACTTGCCTGTTCGTAAGATGAAGCGATATAAGCATCGTAATAACGCCCTTTGATGACCATCGGGTAATCCATGGTTTCTTCCAGTTTTCTGATTTCCAATACCTGATTGATCATGTTGCTTTCAGGAACTTTCACACCATACTTTTCACCAAATTTTCCCAGTTCGGACTTCTGTCTTTCATCAAAAACAGCTTGTGACGGCAGAAAAGTAGCAATGTTTAATTCCGTTTTCAGTTCGTCTTGAATTTTGATAAAATTGTGCAGTTCAGCATCAAAATTGGGGATAAGCACATCGATCTTTTCCTGATTGACAATGTATTTCAATCTCTCTTTGAGCATGGCAGAGCCGGCTGTTGGCAAGGGCAGTTGGTACACCTTATCCACCAGGTCGTGCATATAAATTCCGGGTTCGAGCGTTTCGTAGGATAAACCCACTATTCGAATATCTAAGCTTTCGCTCTCCTTTAGCCCGCGAATAACGGGGATGCCCGGTCCCGGACTGTCGATGTTGTTCAGTCCGGTAACTGCTACAGTAATTTTTCGCTTATTCATTGGTAATCAATTGATAGCTCTTCAACATGGACAAAAAATCGTTTAAGTCTTTTTCAGCAGTATAAGTGTCCAGGTCATATTCATCCATTAAATTTTGAAGAATAGTCTCTTCACTTCCGCCGTCTTTCAGCTTTTGAAGAATGAAAACGCCTGTTTCATTCACGCTGAAACTATCTCCGGTCATCGGATTGAAAATAAAGCCGTTTTCGCTAATTGCAATGTTTTTTCTGATTTTCATTTTTTGAATTAATGAGTTGAGTGTTTGTAAAAACTGGAGCTATCTCAGAACAGTTTTTAATTAACAAATAACCAGGACATACTTAACGAGGAATAGTTATTTCTTAGTACCTAAAGCTTTGCTACCTCTACCTTGTCCTTTACCACGTCCCTGGCGATTTCCGGATTGATAGTTGTCACAAACACCGTCTTTATTTTTGTCCACGAACTTTGCTCCTTGACTATTTTTTCCCTGACCACGTGCCGGGCGATTTCCGTTTTCAAAATTGTCGCAAATTCCATTTTTGTTTTTATCCACGAAATTAGGACCTTTTTGAGATTGAACTTTTTCCGTTTGAACTTTATTTGTAGCTTTTGCTGGTTGATTGTTTTGACCGAAAGCTACTACAGTCATCATTGCAAACGCAACTGTAAACACAATTGTTTTCATAATTTTCTTGTTTTTAAATCATTATTTGTATAAATTCTTGTTTAAATATTTTGCTGTTTTTAATTTTGGATTTCATTGTCATAACAGGGCTGTTGTCTGCCGCCTCTGCCTCTACCTTGAGTAGGGCTATTTTCCTGATAAAAGAGCGGTTCAAAAGCACTTTTTAGTTTTTCAATTTGCTCCGCGTTTGAAATTTCTTTCAGTTTTAAGTAAAACATGCCGGTTTCATCTTTCAGTTCCGCATGCAATTTCCCTAATGCTGTGTTTAATTGTTCTAGTCTTGCCGTATCAACTTGTTGTTTGTTTAGCTCATCAAAAATCAACACTTTCAGACTGTCCATTTGCCAAATGATTTGATTGGATTTTGGCTTGAAGTTTCGGTTTATTTGCCTGAATTGCTCCATTTGTTCGTTGTCAAATCCCACTTCTTGCATAAAAAATCTACCGCTTAACGGATTTTGCCCTTGTCCTGTAATAATCACAGTTTCAGCAGCTTGTTTGTCCTTGTATCTGTGGTGTATAATGGAAACGATTGTCGTTAAGTTTAGTATCGCCAGCAAGACAATGATCCAAATCAGTATTTTGTTTTTATTATTCATGATCCATTAATGTATAAAAATTTAAATTTTCAAGTTGTGCATCATTAATATTGATGGAAATATATTCTTTTTCCCCTTGTACAAAGCTTCCCAATCCAAAACCTGCTGCAATTACCAAAACAAAGCTGGCAGCAACTGCAATTTTTTTCCATATTGGAACAATAACTGCGGTTTCATCATATTCCTCCAATTTCGCCAACACACGTGTTGCAAGATAGGGATTGACTTGTTCCTGTTTTTCTTTGCGAATAAAGTTGTCTATGTAATTATCAAAGCCCCCTAAATCCCCCAGGGGGGACTTTTTTGTGTGGCTGATTAATTTGTTTCTCTGTTTCATATTAACTTTTAATTCTATTGTCTAATTGTCTCTACCTGATATCTGTTTGGTTAGACAGTTGTTTTGTTATTTTCCTACGAGATGGGCTAATTTATTTTGTAAATTCTTTTTCGCACGTACCAGAAGTTGTTCTACAGCCCCTTCGGAAGTTTGCATTATTTCAGCAATTTTGCGTTGCGATAGTTCCTCATACTTACTTAATATAAAGGCTTTGCGTTGTTTTATCGGTAGTTCGTCTATCGCCTTTTGTATGCTTTTTTCTGTTTCTGCTGCTTCAAGTTGCTGATGAACGTCTTTTTCTTCGTTACTTTTGTTTAATAAATTCATCAGACTATCACCGGCTTCTGTAAAGAAATTTCGCCTTCTATTTTTATTAACATAGTTGATAGAGGTATTCAGCGCAATCCGATACAACCAAGTAGACAAAAGCGATTTTTCTTTGAATGAATTTAACGAGTGAAACACCCGAATAAAAACTTCTTGTGTAATATCTTCGGCATCTTCTCTTGAATGGACAAAACCCATTGCCACATAAAACACCTGCTGTTGGTATTTCTCCATCAACAGGCGAAATGCTTCCTTATCCCCGGAAAGTATCTTTTCTATCAATTGTTCATCAGACATTTGTTCACACTCTCAGTTGTTCAATAGTTCTTAGACAAAGAAACAAAAATTTTCCTACGTTTTGGATGAAAAAGTATGATTTATTTGACTTTGATCAGTTAAAGATGGTTTGAGTTCTGAGTTCTGAGTATTGAGTTTTGAGTATTGAGTTTTGAGTATTGAGTTCTGAGTATTGAGTTTTGAGTATTGAGTTCTGAGTATTGAGTATTGAGTTCTGAGTATTGAGTTTTGAGTGTTGAGCACTGATTATAAGATGCTTAACCTCAATTTATAGAAAAACAAATTGTGTCAACACCATTATTATATTATGATTATTTTTTCTAAATTTGCGGAAGAAATATTCGTGAAAATTCAATGGATGATGAGGAATCTGATAGTTTTTTTAGTGTTTTTTTCAGTGTTTGTAATTCCGGTATCAGCATTAGACAAGGAAACAGACTCACTGATGCATGTGTATGACGAATTGCTAAGCAAATACGAAATGTATATTGCTGAAAGGCACGATCGTATTGACAATCTGAAATTTGAAGCGGGAAAACAATTCCTTACACCCCAACAGCTTTATTCTGTCAATCAGCAAATTTACAAGGAATACCGCCCCTATATCTCTGATTCCGCCATTGTGTATTTGAAAAAAAATATTGCTCTTGCAGAAGATGTTAATAATGTCGATTTGCAAATAGAAACAAAAATACAACTGGCTTATTTACTCGCATCTATCGGTTTGTACAAAGAATCAATAGATTTGCTGGATGAAATTAGTGAAGTTGATTTAACGCCGAATCTTCTGCTTAGTTATTACAGTTGCATGGAACATACCTACGGAGAACTTTCATTTTACAGTAAAGATCCGGAATTGAGTAACACTTACCGGGGAATAGCTGATAAGTATAAAAATTTGCAATTAAATATTCTGCCCCGGGATAGTGATCTTTATTTACGTATTAAAGAATCGGATTTCCGAAGTATCCGGGATTTTAAAGTTGCACTTGAATTTAATGACAAACGCTTGCAAAGTGTTCCGGAAAACAGTCATGAGTATGCTGTGATCACTTTTTTGAGATCACTGATTTACAAGGAAAGTGGTGATATAAAATCTCGTCAGAAATGGCTTTTTAAATCAGCTATTGCTGACTTGAAACTCGGAATTACTGATAATGCTTCATCGTGGGAACTTGCCGGAATCATGTTTGAGTTGGGTGATGTGAATCGGGCATATCAGTACATCAACTATTCTGTAAATAATGCCAACATCTTTAACGCTCGACTGAGATATACGCAAATAGCGGAAGTTCAAGCTATAATCAACAATGCTTACCAATTAAATAAAGCACAGCAGGAAAAGCAATTGCGTACTTTATTGAGGTTTATCAGTCTCCTGACCTTGTTGCTCCTGCTTTCAGGGGTAGGGATTTTATTTCAGAACAGAAAGATTTCAAAAGTAAACAAGCAGACAGTGAAAATTAATGACCAACTGAACCGCCTGAATTGGGAATTAAGTATTTTTAACGAAAAAATTAAAAACACAAACGCTGAACTTTTAGAATCGAATCAGGTAAAAGAAGAGTATATCGGACACTTTTTGTCGCTTTGCTCGTTTTACATCGATAAAATGGACTCGTATCGAAAAAGTGTAAGAAAGAAACTATCGGTTGGTAAGTTGAAGGAGGTGATTGATGATGCCAAATCAACTGATTTTATAGAAAGCGAACTGAAAGAATTCTACGATAACTTTGATCGATCATTTTTGCGGCTTTATCCTGACTTTGTAAGCGAGTTTAACGACCTTTTGATGGATGATGAGAAAATTATTCTGAAAAAAGACGAACTGTTGAATACTGAACTGCGTATTTTTGCGCTTATCCGTCTTGGAATTGACAACAGTGCCAAAATTGCTGAACTACTTCATTATTCATCTAACACCATCTATAACTATCGCGCAAAAATCAAAAACAAAGCAAAAGTTTCAAGAAATGATTTTGAAATGATGGTGAAGAAAATAGGAACGTTTACAAAATAAGCAAAAAAACATAAAAAAACTCAATTGAAATCCACTTATTTTGAGTCTAATATTTAGTTAAAATACTCATTTTTAGTAGGTTAACATTTAACAATATCCCCAATTTTTTCCACTCAGAAGATTTAGTAATTCCATTTCGTATATTTGCTTAGAGAAAACTTTAAAGTTTAAGCAATATGCGATTAAAATTTATTTTCTATTTAACCATCATCGTTGTACCATTTTTCTTTTATAGTTGTAAACAACAAGAGAGCTCAGCGAAAGTAGAGCAACTCCTGTCTAAAATGACGTTAGAAGAAAAAGTAGGGCAGATGGCCCAAATTACTTTGGATGTAATAGGTACAGGCGACACCAGATTCAGCAGTAACGAACCATTTGTTATTGATACTGCGGCTTTACGTCGTGCAGTAGTAGAATACCACGTAGGTTCAATATTAAATACAACTAATAACAGAGCCTTGCCTGCGCTCGAATGGAACCAAATATTATCTCAAATCCAACAAGTTGCCGTAGAAGAAACAAGATTGTCTGTCCCCATTCTTTATGGATTAGACCAAATACATGGCACAACTTATACGGCGGACGGCACATTATTCCCTCACGAGATAGCATTAGCCGCCACATTTAATCCTGTACATGCTTATAGAATGGCTCAGGCAACAGCTTACGAAACACGGGCTTGTGGTATCCCCTGGAATTTTTCACCGGTTTTGGATCTAGGTGCTGACCCAAGATTTTCGAGACAGTTTGAAGGTTTTGGAGAAGACCCTTATGTAGGAACCGTAATGGGAGCTGAAATGGTTAAAGCTATGGAAGGAGACTCGAAAAATGGTATAGATGCAAACCACGTAGCAAGTTGTATAAAACATTTTTTGGCATATTCAGTGCCTAACAGCGGAATAGATCGTACTCCTGCCTTTGTTCCTGAACACATTTTAAGAGAGTATCATCTTCCACTGTTCAAAGCAGCAATTGAAAGTGGTTCGCATACCATTATGATCAATTCCGGTATAATCAACGGAATTTCAGTTCATGCCAATCCTGATCTTTTGACAAAATTACTGCGTGAAGAATTAGGATTTGAAGGCGTTATAGTGTCCGATTGGATGGACATAGATAAATTATATACCCGGGACAAAGTAGCTTCTAATATGAAAGAAGCCATAAAATTAGCTATTGATGCCGGAATAGATATCTCCATGTCCTCTTATGATTACGAAACTTTCTGTGATACTTTGGTAGTATTGGTAAAAGAAGGGGCAATTTCAGAAAAAAGGGTCAATCAATCTGTAAGACGTATCTTAACCTTGAAGGAGAAATTAGGATTGTTTGAGAATCCAGTCACTTATCTTAAAGATTATCCGGAATTTGCTTCTCAACAGTTTTCGGACTGGTCTCGTCAGGCAGCTTTGGAAGCCATCACTTTATTGAAAAATGAAAACAAGGTGTTGCCCATTGATTCCGGCAAAAAGATTCTGGTTTGTGGTCCGAATGCTCATAGCATGAGAACCTTGAATGGTGGCTGGAGCTATTCCTGGCAGGGAGAAAAGACCGATTATTATACCGCTGGTTTTAATACTATCTATGAGGCCATATCCGAGCAATTCGGTCAAAAGCATGTCAAATATTTGCCGGGCGTAAGCTATGTTAACGAAGCCAACTTCAATATAGACAGATTTGATAAATTGCAGGAAACCATTAGCGCAGCAAGACAGTCGGATTACATCATCCTGTGTGTGGGAGAAAATTCTTACGCTGAAAAACCCGGAAATTTGCAGGATTTATATTTAAGCGATAATCAAATAGAGTTAGCAAAAAAGTTAGCGCAAACAGGAAAACCCATTATCCTTGTGATTAATTCCGGTCGTCCGAGATGTATCAATAAAATTGAACCCTTATCTGCTGCAATCGTCAACATCTATTTAACAAGCAATTTCGGGGGAGATGCTTTGGCTGAAATTTTGGCAGGAAAAACTAATCCTTCCGGCAGGTTGCCATACACTTATCCGCGTTATCCGAGCGCTTTATATACTTATTATCACAAGCCATCAGAAGATATGGGAGCGATAGAAGAAGGGAAAAAGATTGATGGTGATTATCTCCCTCAATTTGAGTTTGGACATGGATTAAGTTACACGACCTTTGAATACAGTGATTTGGTTGTCAGTCCTGCTGTTTTTTCGGATGGAGACTCAATCTCAATAGCTGTTACAGTAAAAAACACCGGCGATAGAGATGGCAAGGAAAGTGTTTTATTATATTCTTCAGATGTATATGCTTCTATTACGCCGGATGTAAAAAGGCTGAGACGCTTTCAAAAAATTGATTTGAAACCCAATGAAAGTCGTCAGGTTAATTTTGTAATTACACCACAAGATTTGGCATTTGTAAACCCTCAAAATGAATGGGTATGTGAAGAAGGTGATTTTATCATACAAGTTGGAGAACTAAAACAAACAATAACGAAGAAGTAGAGAATCAATTTACCGGTTATGAATTTCAAACTTAACACAACACATATGAGAACACAAAGTAAGAATGTTTTTTTCCTGATGGTGTTGATGTTGGCACTTGTTACAACAGCAGTATCAGCACAATCAACAAGTCCTTACCGGGGTACCGTAAAAGATGTCGGAGGTGAACCGCTTATTGGTGTAAGTGTGCTTGTAAAAGGTACAACCATCGGTGTTATTACCAATATTGATGGAGAATACAGCATTCATGCCAAGCAGGGGGATGTGCTGGTTTTTTCCTATGTTGGAATGAACACCCGGGAAGTTATCTTGTCATCACAGTTGGTCAATGATATTGTTCTGACGGAAGAAGCCACGGGTCTGAATGAAATTGTTGTAATTGGCTATGGTGTTCAGAAGCGTGGAGACCTGACTACTGCCGTTTCATCGGTTTCTACCGAAGATTTAGACATGCGCCCCATCACATCAGCAGCGCAGGCAATTCAGGGAAAAGCAGCCGGAGTTCAGGTAATTCAGCCCAATGGTCGTCCGGGTGCGGGAATGGTAATTCGGGTACGTGGAACAACATCCATGAATGCCAGTAACGATCCGCTCTACGTGGTGGATGGCGTGCCGATGAATAATATTGATTTTCTTTCGGCTAATGATATTGAGAGCATGCAGATCATGAAAGACGCATCGTCAGCAGCTATTTATGGTTCGCGTGGTGCAAATGGTGTAGTGATGATCACCACCAAAGCCGCGGCACCAAAAGACCGCTCATCTATTTCATTCAGTACTTACAAGGGTATTACCAATATCAGCAGGAGGATAGAATCGCTGAACTTAGCTGAATACAAAGAATACCTGAGCGATTTGCAATCTTCCGTAGTGCTTCCCGACGGTCTTACCGACCAAACTAATTGGTTTGACGAAACATTTACCACAGGTATTAGGAGTAATTATCAGTTGTCTGCGTCAGGAACTTCCAATAAGGTAAACTATTTCTTGTCCGGTGGATATACAGATGAAACAGGAATTATCAATACCACCGCTTTTAAACGGTTTAATTTCCGTTCGTCAGTAGATGCCGAATTGTTTAAATGGCTCACTGTGAGTGGGAATATTTCCTATTCAAACAATATTTCCATTGGTGATATTATTTCCGGAACAGGTTCTAACCGTGGCGGAGTAATATTATCTGTCATAAACACACCAACTTACGCTCCAATTTGGGATGCAGATAATCCGAAACATTATTACGGTCGTTTCTTTGGTGTGAGCAATTTAACTCATCCGTTGGAGAACTTAGCCAGAACAAAAAACAATAAACACAACACGCACAGACTGCTTGCAACGGGTAAAAGTGTGATTTCATTTATGCCTGAACTAAAACTAACGTCTTCCATCACGGGGGATATGACTTATTACAATTATACATCTTTCTTAGACCCGATTTCCACCAGTTACGGACGTGGGCAGTTTGGAGAAGCACAGGACAACCGCTCGTTTGGGGCTGTGATGATATTGGATAATATTCTCACCTATAATAAGAAGATAAATCTGCATGGTTTTGAAGCTATGGCGGGTACGTCCTATACCGTTTCGGACTGGTCGCAAAGCTATCAGTTTGCATCTCACTATGCCAATGACCTGGTTCAGACATTGAATGCAGCGAACAAAATAAGCCCGGGAAATGGAACAACGGCTTCTCAATGGGCGATTATGTCTTACTTAGGACGTATTTCCTATAACTACGACAGTAAATATTTAGCTACCGTCAATGTTCGTGCTGACGGGTCAAGTAAACTGGCTCCATCGGGTCGGTGGGGATATTTTCCATCGGTTTCTGCTGCATGGAGAGCGTCATCAGAAAAATTTCTGGCTGATGTTCATTGGCTGGATGACCTGAAACTACGTGCAGGATGGGGACAAACCGGAAATCAGGATGGGCTGGGGGATTACGCCTACCTGGAAAGGTACAATTTTAACCGTATAGAATGGTGGAAGCCGGGGCAAGGAGATGCTGTTCCAACCTATTCGCAGGTAAGTTTGAGTTCGTCTGATCTGACTTGGGAAACGACTACACAAACCAATATTGGAATGGATTTAACTGTGTTTCAAAGCAGGCTGACCATGAATTTAGACTACTATTTCAAACGGACAACCGACATGTTGATGTGGGTGACCTTACCGGCCGGCTCAGCGGCTGTAAACTCTATTCAGCGCAATGAAGGAGAAATGACAAACCGCGGTATTGAATTGAGCATGAGTTCAAAAAACTTGATTGGAGACTTTAAGTGGACTACCGATTTTAACATTTCTCACAATAAAAACAGGCTTGAAAGTCTTGTGTTTAAACAAGTGTATTATGATGCCCGTGTAACCGATATCCTTTCTGATTATGCTGTAAAAAATATGCCGGGAAGACCATTGGGTGGTTTCTGGGGGTATGAATCAGCAGGTGTAGATCCCGAAACAGGCGAGCTGATGTACGTGGACAAAAACAATGACGGGGTTGTTAATGCGTCAGACAGGACCTACATCGGTGACCCGAATCCGGATTTTACGTACGGTATGACCAATATATTTTCGTATAAAAATTTTAACCTAAGCATTTTATTGCAAGGAACTTACGGAAATGATATTTTTAACGTATCCAGAGTTGAGTCGGAAGGGATGTACGATCCTAAAAATCAAAGCAAAAGAGTTATTGATAGATGGCGCAGACCGGGAATGATCACATCTATCCCGAAAGCCGGTTACGACATGAAGATTTCATCCTATTTTGTGGAAGATGGAAGTTATCTCCGTATCAAGGATGTTACTTTATCCTACGATTTTGATATGAACTGGATGAAAAAAGTGGGCATCCGAAAAATACAGCCGTATGCCACCGTTACTAATTTATTTACCTTCACCAAATACCTTGGATTTGACCCGGAAGTAAATCAATGGGGAAATTCAGGTAATGTGCAAGGAATCGATTATGGAACTTATCCACAAACACGCTCCTTTATTGTTGGGCTGAATATTGAAATTTAATTTGAACCACATCTAATTTTGAAATTATGCAACATATGAATAAAATATTAAAATTAAGTATAGGGCTGTTCATTTTACTTTTCACAGCCTGCGATCTTGACTATGAGCCTGTTTCTCAACTTTCTGAAAATACATTAGGCACGAAAGATACAACCGGAGTGGAGATAAAATATAAGGACCGTGAAGCGATGCTTGCTATTTACAGAAACATTTATCAACGTATGACGGGCAATCAGGAGCATTGGTATCTTGATTATTTGCTGTTTTCGGAATGTCGTTCGGATAATGCATACGCCGGAACAACAGGTGCAGAGGTGGTACCCGTGGAAACTAACAGCTTGGATGCCAGCAATAGTGTAATAGCCCGCGACTGGGATCGGTATATGGGTGATATAGCCGCAGCTAACAGTATTATCAGTAATATTGACCTGGTACCCGACGAGTCTTTGACTAAGCCTGAAAGAAATCAATGGAAAGCCGAGGCCAAGATTTACCGGGCCATGATCATGTTTGACATGGTGAGGTGGTTTGGAAACTTCCCGGTTATTACCCAAGAAGCCGGGAAAATTACGGCAGAAAATATCGAGGAAGTTTATCCGCTGTATTTTCCAAAATCCAATACGCCCGCAGAAGCTTATGCACAAATTGTCAGCGATTTGAGAAGCGCTTTGGAACATGCTCCGGCCATTAACAATGCGGATAAAACCATTCTTTCAAAAACGGTGGCAAAAGCGTTGCTTGCCAAAGTATATGCGGAGAGACAAGTTCAAAATCCCGACAGCGTGATTTATTTTGCCGATCAGGTGTTGGCAGACGGAATCAGTCTGGTAGCCAATTATAGTGATTTGTTCGGATTGAATGATTCAGGAACAGATGCAAAAGTAAGAAATACTTCCGAATCCATACTTGAACTTCAATATTTTACCGGAAGTGGAAACTGGGTAACCTGGATGTTTGGAAGAGATTTGCTTGATTATGATTTCTATTTTACCTGGGCTAAATGGGTGACACCATCGAGAGACCTGATCAAAGCCTTTGACGATGCGGGTGATATGAAACGTAAAAACGAATCCATCGTATATTATGAGACTACCTGGTCGAATTACTATGATTCGAAAAACTATCCGTTTGTATATAAATGCCGTTCCAACGTGAATTCAATTATCAAGCTACGTGGTGCGGACATTATGCTTTTGAAAGCCGAAGCACTCGCCAGAAAAGATCAACTGTCACAAGCTGCTCAGGTAGTAAATACCGTACGTCAACGAGTGAATTTACCCGTGTTGTCAGCAGCAGCGGTATCATCCAAAGAAAGTCTGCTCGATGCTATTCTGCTCGAAAGAAGATTAGAACTGGCATTTGAAGGTCATCGCTTGTTTGATTTGATTCGACATGAAAAACTGCAAAGCGTGATGAATACTTTGAATCAGCGTGACCCGGGACGGCTAAAACAAGCCCGTGAGTTTTCGGTTGAATCAGAGTTGCTCCCCATTCCCCAACCGGTGTTGGACGAAAATACTAACCTGGTACAAAATCCGGGATACTAATTAGCCCCCCGACCCCCCCAAGGGGGGAGTTGTGGTCCACTATAAAACAAAATGTTGTAAGTATGATTACTATTAATCGTTATCGTTTTTCCATAATATTTAGAACAAAAAGAAAATGAAGAACATACATTATATCATCATTATTTTGGCGCTTGTTTTTGCAAGTTCATGTCAGGATAGCGAATTTAGAACACACTATCCGGAAAGTTTCCCTTCACTGACAGCCAGTGTTGCTGAAAACTCCATTCAGTATGGCGATTCCATTACGCTAACTGCTGATGTGAGTGATGCAAACCCCCTCTCTACGCTGGAAGTGAAAATTGCGGTCAGCAATAGGCTAATTATTTCCGAGTCCATCCGAACAAAGGGAAATACAGCAAGTATTACTAAGAAATACCATATTCCTTTCGGAGTGGGAATGCCTGATAAAGAAAAAGTTAAGGTTTATCTGACAGCAATAAATGTGGAAGGTTTCAAAACGGAAATGCTAATAGATAATACCATAGGAAACAGGCCGGAGATACAGAATTTATACCTGATTCCTTCTACCATTACAAGCGGATTGCCTACGAAAGAACTGATTTTAACCGATTCCGAGAATTTAATTTACTCGGTAAGCGGTATTGAATTTCCTAACAAATTCTCCTGTTACGTTGCATCGAAAAAAACAGCATTTGGACGTGTAGATTGGTCGGGGGTTGTTTTCGGGACGAAAAGTGGTGAGATAACACTTGTAGAACAAGGAGAGGATCCCATTTTGGTTGAGGATGAATCATTGGTTAATATTTCTTCGTGTACCTTTGATGCCATTAACTTCAGATTAGATGTAGCCGGGAAACCTTTTGAACCACTCACTTTTCTTGATGTGAACGTTGATTTGACACTTTCGCCATCTTCCTTGCTTGGTTCGGATGCAAAGCAATTCCGTGGTGCAACTTTGTATTTTGGACAAGATGTGGAAGTTAGTTTTACGGGTATTGCTAATCTTTCAAACGGATTAGCTCCTGATTATTTTGAAATAACCGGAGAGAACAAAGCAAAATTCCTTGGTGAAACAGGCATGTATAAAGCTTATTATCACATTGCAGGCGATTATCTCTACATTGAACCCATGCCAACCGTAGAATTTCCGGATGCGTTGTGGATTTGTGGAATGGGAATGGGTCGCCCGTCGCAACCGTATGCTATTACTACAAGCTGGAACTGGAATACACCACTTGACTATGTGCCTTGCCGGAAAATTTCAAACGGAGTTTATCAGGCTACCGTTTATCTTGAAAACGAAGATAACACAGAAGGAACCGGTTTTGGAACATGTAACTTTAAGTTCTTCCACTACAGAGGCTGGGACCATGGCGAAGAATCATCAATCGCTTATACAATAGGATCTCCGCTTAAAAGTAGTGCTGAAGCCGGCAACGTAGGTAACTGGCGCGGTTCTGATGTACCTTTCAAAGGTGTATATCGCATTACACTTGATGTTAATGCCAAAACAACTGAAATTGTGAAAATCGATTAAATATAATTCTATGGTCAAAATTATTAATTATCTTCATGTTATTGCGATACTGCTTAGTTTTGTGAGTTGTACATCGTGCGAAGGAGGTAATAGTCCGGAAAACGATAAGCCTGATGAGAAGAAAACGAAAGATGTGAACACCTACGTAACTACGGCTGATAAAACGATGTTGTTCAATTCGGTTTCAAAAAGCTTTGGTACGGGAATCAATATGAACATTGAGAAAACGCTTACTTTGAAACCTGAGCAAACCTTTCAGACTATTGATGGATTTGGGGTAGCAATTACCGGTTCTTCGTGCTATAATTTGTTGAAAATGAAAAAGGAAGATAGAACAAAATTGCTGGAAGAATCTTTCAGTCCTGATAAAGGAATGGGTTACAGCTATATACGTGTATCTATCGGTTGTTCTGATTTTTCGCTGGATGAATACACCTGCTGTGATGAGCCGGGAATTGAAAATTTCGCGATGCATGCGTACGATGTGCGTGATCTTTATCCGATATTGAAAGAGATATTGGCTATTAATCCGAAAATAAAAATCATGGGGTCGCCCTGGACACCACCAAGATGGATGAAGGTGAATAACCTGATTGATTTACAAGCTTATAACTCATGGACAAGCGGTCAACTGAACCCAAAATACTACCAGGATTATGCTACTTATTTTGTCAAATGGGTTCAAACTATGGAGAAAGAAGGTTTCCCGATAGAATCAATTACGATCCAGAATGAGCCTTTGAATCGTGGAAATTCGGTTTCGCTCTATATGACTTGGCAGGAGCAGCGCGATTTTATTAAAACTGCGTTGGGACCTAAGTTTGCCGAAGCTAATTTGAAAACGAAAATTGTGGTTTTTGACCACAATTTTAACTATGACGGCATTGCTGACCAGCAAGATTACCCCCTAAAAATTTACGAAGATCCCGAAGCAGCTCAATATATTGACGGTGCTGCTTATCATGCGTACGGAGGAAGCAGTTCGGAATTTACCAAAATTCACAGTGCTCGTCCGGATAAGAATCTTTATTTCACTGAAATGTCTATAGGAACCTGGAATTATTCCTTTGATGGTGATTTAATGTGGACAATGAAGGAAATCGGCATTGGTGCATTGAACCGCCACTGTAAAGCTGTGATTGTTTGGAATTATATGCTGGATGATAATCGCGGACCCAATCGCCCCGGCGGTTGTACGACCTGTTATGGAGCTGTGGATATCAATTCGTCCGATTATAAAACATTGGACAGAAAGTCACATTATTATTTCATAGGACATATGTCAAAAGTGCTGTTGCCCGGCTCTCTCCGTATCGGCACTTCCGGCTATATGCCGAGTGGTGTGCGTGCCACTGCAGCTCTGAACCCTGATGGAACTTACGGAATTGTACTTCAAAATGAAAATGCAACATCTTTTCAAATGACGATAGAGGATGGAAATCATCATTTTGACATTACTTTACCGGGTAAAAGTTTAACTTCCTGTATTTGGAAGAAATGACACAATTTAAAAAATATTTTTACTAACATTTAAAATTTATCCTTATGAAAAAAAATTATTCTTTAATGCTGCTGGTTGCATTATTTGCAATAGCCAATGTTAGTTTTGCTGATCAAACAGTAAAATTAAAAGTTCAGGTGCCTGATTCAACTAAGGTGGTGTACGCTACCGGTGGTTTTAATGGTTGGAATCCTTCTGCTACTCCAATGACCAGAGTGGAGGGATCTCTTGTGGAGTTTGAAGCTGATATTACCGTGCCTGATAATGTTGAAGACGGTTACAATTTCAAATTTTTAGCAGGACCGGATTGGAAGTATGAACAAGCTGACCCTGCTGACGATTTTACTTATGGTGCAGTTGGATGGCAGGGAGCTGTGGTGAACTCTTTCAAGCAATATTTCACACCTGAAACTCCGAGAGACATTAAGATAAACGTAATGGTTCCGAAAACCACGAATTTCTGCTACATTACCGGAAGTTTTGTCAATTGGGAACAGCCCATAAAGGAAATGACTTTTGTTGAGGAAGATGCAGATGGAAAATACTACACCTACACAGTGCCAGACATTGATCCACAACTTCTTGAATTCAAATTTGCTTCTGGTCCAAGCTGGACATACGAACAGACGCAGAGAGAAAACTTCTCTTATTATGGCAACGGTGGTGAGAATGACGAGGTGAGCGTGGTATGTACCGGGTTTAAGGAAATTTATGACCCCATAAATGTGGGTGATATTACTGTTAACATCACCTCTGTACCTGCCGGAACTGATAGCGTATATTTAGTAGGTAGTTTTGGAAATGGATGGAAGTTGGAAGAAGCAATACCGGCAGTGAAAAATTCAGACGGGACATTTACCGCTGTAATCGAAAACGTTGCAGACGTAGAATTCAAGTGCTGGAACAGAAAAGACTGGGCTTATGAGGAGTGCCTTGCTGATGGAAGCAGTCTGCCTGAAAACCGTAAGGCTAAGTTCAAAGATAATCCTACTGTAAACATTACTGTGGAAGGATGGAAAAAAATGGCTTCCGGAGTTGAAAGTGTAAAAAATGATAATCTTATAACCATTTTTGACCAAAAAATTACTGTTGGCGGTGTCCAATCTGCCTTGAATATTTACAATATGAGCGGACAGTTGCTGCAATCTTTCAAAGGAAAAGGTGATTTTACAAGTCGGGTTTTACCACTGGGAGTTTATATCCTTCAAGTGGATAAGGTACGACGGGTAAAGGTGATTGTTGATTAGTACTCAATAAGTTGAAATAAAAAAAGACCGTTAGAATCAAAACTAACGGTCTTTTTTCAATTAAGTAAAAGAAAAAAATATTCCTCCTTTATCATTTTGGGGATACTACCTTTAATGTGTTGTTTTATCCTCCAATATTTTCATAAATTCTTCTCCTGTAATGGTTTCTTTTTTTAGGAGATATTCTGATAATTCATGCATTTTAGCCTCATTTTCGCGAATGATTTTTTTTGCTTTTTCGTGTGCATTTTTCACTATGGAAAGTACAACATCGTCAATCCGGGCAGCTGTTTCGGGAGAACAACTCAAAGATGTGTCGCTGCTTAAATAAGGGTTATTTACCGTTTCCAAAGCTACCATATCAAACTCTTCACTCATTCCGTAGCGGGTAACCATAGCACGGGCAATTTTTGTGGCTTGTTCAATGTCGTTGGATGCACCCGTGGTAATTCTGTTAAAGATAATCTCTTCAGCAGCACGTCCGCCTGTAAATGTAGCTATTCTGTTTTCTAAATCCTCTCTGCTATACAAGTTACGTTCGCCTTCATCAATCTGCATCGTATAGCCAAGTGCTCCCGATGTGCGGGGAATAATAGTGATTTTGTGCACGGGAGCTGAGTGCGACTGCATGGCGGCAACCATAGCGTGTCCAATTTCATGATAAGCAATGACGCGTTTTTCTTCGTCGGAAATCACTTTCCCTTTACGTTTTGCTCCTGCGATCACGGTTTCAATACTTTCTTCCAAATCGCTTGTTGTCACATTGCTGCTTTCGTTTCTTACAGCTCTTAAGGCAGCTTCATTCACAATATTGGCCAATTCTGCACCCGATGCCCCCGATGTTGCCCGGGCAATCAAATCCAAGTCTATTGCTTCGTGTTTTACTTTTTTCAGATGCACTTGTAAGATGGCTTTTCGTCCTTCCAAATCGGGAAGTTCCATTTGAACCCGGCGGTCGAACCTGCCCGGACGAAGCAATGCTTTGTCGAGGCTCTCAGGACGATTGGTCGCTGCCAGAATAACAACTCCTTTTTGTCCGTCGAAACCGTCCATTTCTGTAAGCAATTGATTCAGCGTTTGCTCGCGTTCATCGTTAGAAGTCATTCCATCGCGTCTTTTGCCAACGGCATCAATCTCATCAATAAAAATAATGCAAGGTGCTTTTTTATTTGCCTGGCTGAATAGGTCGCGTACTTTGGCAGCACCCATCCCCACGAACATTTGAACAAATTCAGATCCGGAAAGGGCAAAGAACGGCACTTTAGCTTCACCTGCAACTGCTCTTGCAATCAGCGTTTTACCGGTTCCGGGAGGACCGACCAACAAAACACCTTTGGGTAGTGCAGCGCCCATTTCGTTGTATTTCTTGGGGTTGTGCAGGAAGTCGATTATTTCGTGTAGGGACTCTTTGGCTTCATCTTGTCCCGCTACATCAGCAAAGGTTGTCTTAATTTCATCTTCGGCATAAATTTTTTCTTTGTTTTGCCCGAAACTCATGTAGTTTCCGCCCAATCTTCCACCCATTGATTTCATTGCGTTTCTCCAAATAAAATAGAAAATTGCTCCCGGTAATACCCAGAAAAGCAAGAAATTTAAAATGGGGGAGTTCTCGCGGGGAATGGTTTCGCTAAATTCAATTTTCCCGTTTTCGTTGGGACTGTCTGCCATCAATAATCGGTCAACTAAATTGGCATCATCCATTTTCCCCGTTTGAAAAATGTAGTCTATCGTATCACCCTTTCGGTCGGTTGTGTCACCAGGCGTGGTATAATAAATCTTGTTTCCTTCAATGTTTACCTGCTTGATTAATCCCGAATCGACTTTATTGATAAAAGTGCTGTATGGCGTCGGAATAATTTTGGGTTTGAACAGATAAGGAAATACTAAAGAATTAAGAATCAGCAACAATGCAAGTGTCCACAAAAAACTTTTCCAATTAATATTGGGTCTTTGTGAAGGGTCATTGGTAGCGTTGTTTTTATCCATTTCAATAAAATTTATGATTGTTTATTTTTTGAGACAATTTCTATTTCCCCGGTCTCCAGCGTTTAAAGAATTTGACGGTTTTAGGGAAAATACCATTTTGGGCTGTGCGGACATCTTCAGTTACATAGAACGCGTTTTCGTCGAAATCATCGATTACCTGTTCTATTTTTTTCATTTGCTGTCGTGCCACTACCGTTTCTATCACATCCACTTTGCCCACTGAACCTTCTCCACGAATCATGGTAGCTCCGAATCCGTTTTCATTCAGCATTTTTACAAGCTCACTGCCACTCTCTTTGGTGTAAACCCGATATAACAATACACCGAATGCCAATTTGCTCTCTATCAGCATGCCCACGTAAGTACCTGTAGCGTAGCCGGCTGCATAAGAAAGATAAGCTATCAAATCATTGGCATGTGAAAGAATCTGAGAAATAATCACAACCCATATAAATACCTCAAAGAAACCGATAATTGGTGCTATTGTTCTTTTTCCCTTCGAAACAAAGATTATTCTCAAAGTACCCAGTGTAACATCAAAAATTCTCCCAAAGAAAATGATAATGGGTAATACGTAAGGATATTGCGCTATTAATTCTGTCATTTTAATTCATTGTTAAATTTGTTTGTGAATTGGTTTTGATACAATCACTTCCCGATACAAAATATGAAACTATTTTATAAATAGGTATATGTCAATTGTTTAGAACGACACAAAAACAAAAAAGTAACAAATGAGTAACAAAATATTCAATATGCTTCAAAAATGGTTGTATTTTGTCAGTTTTTAATTAAGTCGTTTTTTTATGTCATTAAAACGTTAAATTCGCTCCAAAGTTATTTTAAATTTCAAAAATACAAAAAAGCCAAACTATTGACTGTTCGGCTTTCTGATATCACTTATGTGATTATCTTACGTTTTTGGTATTAAATCCATAGGGTCTTTAAATTTAAACTCTGTTTCGCTTGCATATTTTTTACTTGCACCCAAATGTTTTATTATTTCTTCATTTACATATACAAACATGGCTTTCCCTAAATATTCAGGTTCATCTAATCCTTTGGTAGTGTCATATTTCTCATAAGTAGCTTCCCCAGCACCTATTTTTATTTTATCAACATTTTTTTCACGAATAGTTCTAAATAAAGGGGTATCGTCTCTTCTAAATCTAAATCTTATATCTTCTTCAATATATTTTTCTACCCAAGCGTAAATCTCTATACGGCTTTCTAATGATTTGTCTGAAATTAAATTCTCATTTATTCCTGCATTCGTTATGTTTGTAAAAGTAAATAATCTGTTAGCGTTATTTAATTGGCTGTATCTATCTACATAAGAAAAAATATCTTTTGAATTTCTGACAATAAATATTCCAGAGTGTTTATTATAATCACTTCTGTCTTTTTCTGCAATCTCGTTTAATGAATGTATTCCATTTTTTTGACTGATATTAACTCCATCTAAATAGATTGCAACTGCATACTTTCTGTCTAAATTGGTTTTGAATGATAAAGCAAACACTTCACCACTTTTTACTCCGATTAGTTTTACATTGGGAAGTGGATTTTTTATGTCGTACACTATGTACTCTTTTTTATGTTTAAAATTAGAATATTCTGTAACTACCCCAATGTTTATACTTGCATATTCATTACTAAGTTTAATAGATGTGTTTTTTGACATGACTCGTGTGTTAGTGTTATTTAATAAGGATGATTTATATGTTTCTGGTTTTAATTCTTTTTTTGGTGTTTCTTTTTTCTTTAAATACTTATTTAGCCCAATAAAGCCTGATACAACAGCCATTCCATATAAGTATTTCCATAAAGCTCCCCATTTAAGCGCCAAAAGAAATCCTGATGCAATCCAAACAACTATACCTAATACAACTAAAATTAAAATTCTTATGGATGGTTTCATGTTTTTCCACAAATTTAAATACTTTTTTCCTAATTAAGAAAATATGTTTTCACTTTATTGTTTCTTCATATATTTGTGGCTTTAATAACAAAGTAAAAGGCTTCGCTGGAGCTGAGGGGTTCTTCGCCCATTCTTCCACCTCTTGCAACTTGCGTTCTGTTGATTCCTTATGAAACTCGTTCATATATTTCATCTCTTTGCTCATATTCTTTATTTTCTACAAAGTTAGTAATTTATCTACTTTTGTCTACTTTAGATAAATTTCTTTCTCGGTTACCAAATCGGTAACTGAATACAACTTAATATAGAGTGTTTTTTGATTTTTAACGGTAAAACTTAACTGCCTCATTTATCTTTTTATTAAGCTCGGTTATTGCCTCGTTGGGCACGGTTAATCCCTCTTTTATTTGGCAAGCCTCATTTACCGCCTGCCTCAAATCATAGGCTTGTTTTTTAGTTAAATCGCCTCGTTTCTGTGCCTCGTTTATCTGCTCAATCATTTGCAGTTGCCCGCCTGCCTGCCCAACCAAAGACAACACACCCATCTTATAAAGCTGTTGTTTAGTTCTCATTGCCTCAAAGTTTATTGATATATCATTTATTTTCTGAATGCTGTTATAGCTTTCTTTCCAAAGTTTTAGTAAGTTGATATAAAACGCCTCATCATAAAGCGTTGCCCCTGTAATCTTTTGGACGTTTAGACGGCTTGCAATTCTGTTTGTGTGGCGGTGTTCATACCTCAACACGTTTTTACCCTCATAGAGTTCAGGAATTTGCCCTTTGTTGCTTTTCTGCTCTTTAAATTTATCATAAAAACATAGTTGCCCGCCTGCCTGCCTATAGTATAACCCGCTCGGTTGTTGCAAGCGGTTTGCATACTTTAATGTCCCCAAATGATTAAAATAAACATTGGGCGGGTGCTTTGTAATAATGTTTTGTGCAATATCTATCCTTGTAATGGTGGCTTTGCTCATCGGTAAATGCAAAGTGTCTGATAACTTTTCTATTGCTCTTTGAGTGTCGCTACGTCCCATTGTTTGGAAATTATCACCTAAATACCATTTACATAAACTACCCTTATATATTTTCATTTGGTGACGGCTCAATGATACTTTTAAACCGTCAAGGTTGCCCGTCAATACCACATCATCATTAAAATAATGCTCGCCCACATCGGCAAGGTGGCAGGGTGTTTCTGAAAGGAAATCAACCCCGCCTGCCTCGCTTTGTGTCAATCTGAAATTTATAGTATCATACATAGCACAGTTACTGATTTGGTAACAGAATACAGCTTAATATAGAGTGTTTTCTCTATTTTGTGTAACGGTTACTGATTTGGTAACTCGGTTTTTTAACGCCTGCATTTCATTGTCAAGCTCGCCATCTGCCAAAAGGTTGTAAAGGCTGTTTCTGTTGTTCCTTTGTCCTCTTGCCACAAACAACTCAATAACTGCCCCTGCTTGTATTCTACCATCGACCAAAGAAAAGTCTTTGTGGACAAACAAAAAAGCATCTGACGTGCCTTTCATATCACCATACCAAAAAGGTTTTTCTAAATCAGGATTGAAAATACTGCTTATGTGAGTAGTTTTTGAAAGTGCTAAATCTGCCTTTCTTTCCTTTCCTGCCATTGTGTGGGTGTTATCGCCTAAGTAAAGGAATAGTTCTCCTTGTTTGTTTTTAAAACTTTCTAAAGGGTTGTAACTCTCGGTTGAGCCGGTACAATCTATTCTCATCTTACTTTTTTGGTCTGATAGCTTTTCAAATCGGTAATAGTCTGTAAGTATCATCTTGCACCCCCTTTCTGTCCTGTAACTACATAAGAAGTTGCCGTTTGGTCAATTTCTTTTGCAGTTGCTACACGGTTTTGTTTCATCCACGCTTCAAGTTCTGAACGGTCAAAATAAATTTGCTTGCCGTTTGGCTTGTAATGGGGTATTTGTTTGTTGCAAGTAGCCTGATATATCCACGATTTGGATAAACCTGTTAGTAACGCTACATCGTCCACACAAAGCACGTTTTTAGCCCCTAATAGGGTATAGGTCTCAATTCTTTTTAAGGTTGCTGTAACCTCGCTAAAATCTTTCATTTTGTTCAATTTTTATAAATGAAAGTGCTTTAACGCTGTACGTTGGTCGATACAGTTTATTTGCACTGTCAAAAACGGTTTACCAACTAACACCGTTTTAATGACAATGCAAAAATAAGTAGGGAATGTAAAGAAAAAGGGTTACAGTTGCTTGCTGTAACCCTTATCCAACATTATCCACCTTTATTAGTGTATCTGTTCACTTTGTTTTTAAAATTTTCAAAATTTCCATTAGTTCATTATACCCTTTGGGTAATGCTTGATATTCATTTGCTATTTTTGATTTTGTATTGGCAAGTGATTTTATATTTAATGGTTTGCCGTCTATTGTAAAAAATGGTTTTAATTTTTTCCAATAATTCATCTCATTTTCAAACAAAACCCCAACAAATTGAGTAAATAAAGCTCCTGATTTTACCCAATTAACAGTCTTTGTAAACGTCTTTCCTGTTCTGCCTGTACACAAGTATATAAAACTATCTAAATCGCATTCAGAGTGGATATATTCGCCTTGTATCAGTTTGTTGAATGTGGCGGTTAATTCCTCATCGGTGTAATCGCCATTAAAGTGTGGCGGTTGTTGGGTTGCATTTGTTTGAGTTGGTAGAAGTATTTGTTCAGCTTGCAATAGTTTCTGTTTTGTTGCCTCTATCCATTTCTTTAGTTTAATAAGCATTTGATAGTTTCCATATTGCCTTTCATCTCCAAAATACTCTCTCATTGTTTGTTGATAATCAAAGTCGGGTGATGAGTAATCCCAATTCTTTCTTTTATCTTTATACTCTTGGATTTTCTCATCACGGTTAATTTTCTTTTCCTCTTGATGCATTTCTCTGTCGTAGTAAGTAACAGTAACAACATTGCCAGATGCTTTTAATTTTTCTTTAAACTCTTTTTCCCACTCCTTATCATCTTCAATAAAATTTTGCCAATATTCTATCCTTTTATCTATATCGGTCATTCTTTCATTACAAAAGTTTTCAATTCCTTTTATCTTAGTTAAAACTACATTCTCAACCCCCTTAAAAAACTCATCATTACCAATACCATTATCGTTTGCAGTATTTGCCTCTCTAATCAATTGGTTTGAAAAGCCATCTATTCCCATATTGTTTTTTTGAGAATACTCTAAACATCTTTTTATTACTATGCTGTAATCAATCATATTTTCTGAAATCAAATACTTATGTTTGGTATCAAATTAACCGCCTCTTGCTTTTTCTTATCAAGTAGTGTGGCATATATCTGTGTGGTTTTTAATTCTCGGTGTCCTAATAGTTTTGAAACGGTGTATATTTCTGCCCCTAAATCAAGCATTAAAACGGCAAATGTATGTCGCCCGCTATGAAAGGTTATATCTTTGGTTATTCCTGCCATTAACGCCCATCTTTTAAGCTCTAAAAGCACTTGGGAATTATACCTAAACCCTGAAAATACCCTGTCGTTATCATTGCCACGCTCGCCCATAAATTCCTCTGCTTGCTTGTTTATGTCCAAATACTCTTGCCCGCCTGTTTTTTTCTGCTTAAATGTTATCCTTGTGAAATCGCCAAATTTCTGTACATCACCCCAAAGTAATTTTTCTATATCGCTTTTTCTCATTCCTGTTAAGCAACTAAAAAGAAACGCCCGCTTTAATACAGGATATTTGCACGGTGCTGTTACCATCGCTTTAACCTCATCAAGCGTTAAATATACCCGCTCGGTTTCCTCTTGCTTAAACCCCTCAACGCCTCTTAATGGGTTGGTTGGTATTATTCTTTCATCAAAAGCCTGATTAATGCACGCCCTTAATTTATTGAAATAAGATACTTTGCTGTTTTGTGATAACGGTTTAGCCTCTATCAATGTATTTTTTTTTCTTTTGTGAGTGTCTTTACCGGTATTGTTTAGATAGTCCTTAAAACCCTCTATCCAATCAGGTGTAATATCTTTAAATGTTGTTTTTTCATCACAATAATTTTCCAGGTGCTTTAAGCAGCTCGCCCAATTACCCCAATTCCCTTTGCTCTTATCGTTGCCGTGCCTTTCTCTGCACAAACGCCTGTAATAGTCAAGAAATGGAGTATCTTGCTTAAATTGGCTTGTAAATCCATACTCGCCATTTTGTAGTTCTATTTGCCGTTTGGCTTTTACTGCTTGGGCGGTTGCCAATGTTTGACGGTTTAGCTCTTTCTCTATTGGTGTTTTGGCATCCACTAAGTAGAGTTTTAAAAATTCATACTCTCGTTTACCATCTCTATAAATATCAAGGTACAAACTGATATTCCCATTTACCAACTTTTTTTGTCTCAATGTAACTGGCTCTTTTTGCCTCTTAGTCGTTGATTTTCTTGTAGTTGCCATATCTTTTGTTACTCGATTATATGTTTTGTTACTCTATTTTTATATTTAAATATCTTGTTACCAATAGATTACAATTAATTTAAATTTTTCTTCTCTGAAATTTTTGTTACTCAATTCAAACGAGTAACAAATGAGTAACAAAAATACAATAAAAATCTAATAAACAAAACAAAATAAAGAAACAATCAACAACTATTTTTTATTTTTTCAATTTACTGATTTATAGTGTCTTTGTTGCTTTTATTTGCTAAATTATTATGGGTTGTTTTCAGCAGGAAAATAGGGCTTCACTTTCCGATACAAAAATTTTTAAAGATGTTCCCAAGTACCTCATCATTGGATATTTGCCCCGTAATTTCACCTAAGTAATGCATGCATTCGCGGATATCACGGGAGAGGAAATCGCCGGAGATACCGGTATTTAAGCCTTCAATAACTCTCTGGATCGCAGCTTGTGCATGTCGAAGGGCTTCGTAATGGCGTATGTTGCTGACCACCACATCGCCGGGTCTGATCTCGGGTATTTGAGAGGCTCTAACCAAAGCGTCTTCCAATTCTTTAATATTGATCTTTTGCTTGGCGGAAATGAATATTCTTTCGCATTCAAATTCGCTGAAAATATCAGTCAATACTTCATTTTCTTCAGGCGTAATTTTATCTATCTTGTTGAAAATCATGATGACTTTTTTACCCTGTGATTTCTTTTCTATCTGGCTTGTCAGCCATTCCATATGGTCGCTGAGCTGGGTACAATCCAATATCCATAAGACAATGGAGGCTTGTTCTATCTTCTGAAAAGTTCGCTCAATACCCATACTTTCTATCATGTCCGTCGTTTTTCTGATGCCGGCAGTATCGATGAACCTGAAAGAAATTCCACGGATATTAACTATATCTTCTATCGTATCGCGGGTGGTGCCGTGTATATCCGAAACAATGGCTTTTTCTTCCTTTAATAAAAGGTTTAAAAGGGTAGATTTGCCGACATTGGTTTCACCGATAAGGGCTACCGGAATGCCATTTTTCAAGACATTACCCACACGGAAAGATTCGGATAGGGTAGTGATATGCTGATCAATTTCGGTGGCCAGCTCCATCAGTTGTGCACGGTCTGCAAATTCAACATCCTCTTCTGAAAAATCCAATTCCAATTCTATCAGTGAGACAAAGTTGAGCAATTGTGTCCTCAGTTGTGTCAATTCATTGGAAAAACCACCCCGCATCTGATTCATGGCCATGCGGTGTGAAGCTGCCGAATCGGAGGCTATCAAGTCGGCAACTGCTTCAGCTTGCGCTAAGTCCATTTTACCGTTCATAAATGCCCTTTGGGTAAATTCACCGGGCCTGGCAAGTTTACAGCCCTTGTCAATCAACAGTTTAAGTATTTGTTGTTGAATGTATGGAGAAGCATGGCAGGAAATCTCAATCACATCTTCACCGGTAAAGGAATGTGGATTTCGAAAAATACCCACTACCACTTCATCAATGAGATTCTCGTTATCCCTGATCTCTCCGTAAAGTAATTTGTGACTTTCAGCAAGAGAGATAGAAATATCCTTACGTGCAGGCACGAAAATGCTGTCACAAATGGCAAAAGCATCTGCTCCGGATACCCGAATGACAGCTATTCCTCCGATGCCCGGAGGAGTTGAAATGGCACAAATGGTTGAATTGTTCATAATAGTCGGTCCTCGTTTAAATTCTATCTAATACTTTCTGTATAAGTTGTTTTATATAAGGAGTATAATCTGTGTTAGCAGTGGATATGCGGCGATTGGCAATTACGCAACAAACCGTCATGGCTCTATGACCACCCATTAATTTCGCCAAACCTGCAATGGCAGAACCCTCCATTTCATAATTGGTGATTTTATAGTCATCATACCTAAAAGATTCAATTTTACTGTTTAGTGCAGGGTCGGCAAGCTCAACTCTTAACTCTCTGCCTTGCGGACCATAAAAGCCGTTCGCTGAAATGGTCACGCCGCGCATCATGTCGTCTTGACCAATTTGTTCCACCAAAGCAGCATCCGCATCCACCACATAAGGTGCTGCCCATTGCGGATTCCAATTCAGGTGCTGCACCAAAGCTTTTTCAAATGCTAAATCACAAACAGCATCCCTTCCGGCATAAAAATTTATCATCCCATCGAAGCCTATGGATTTTTCGGAAATCAAAAAACTTCCCAGGGGAATATCGGCTTGCAAAGCTCCTGTGGTGCCAATACGGATGATATTCAGTGCTTTGAATTCAGGTTTTTCTGTACGTGTTTGAAAATCTATATTGGCCAAAGCATCCAACTCATTCATTACAATGTCAATATTATCCGTACCAATGCCTGTTGATAAAACTGTAATGCGCTTTCCTTTATAATTGCCCGTTATGGTGTTAAATTCACGATTTGAAATAGAAAACTCTTGAGAATCAAAGTATGAGGCAACTAAAGCAACTCTTCCGGGGTCACCCACAAGAATGACATTGTCAGCCAAATGCCCGGGTTTAAGATGCAGGTGAAAAATACTGCTATCTGCGTTGATTATCAGTTCGGATGGTGGAAAATACTTCATATATAGGTCTTGAATTTTTGATTATCTTTGCATGTTTTTCATCCACAAAGATAGAATTTTATTTAGAATTATACTGACTCGCAAGTCCATTATAAATGTATCAACTGACAGACTTCTTACCTACCACCAAAAAAGAAATTGACTTACGTTCATGGGACGAATTGGACGTGATTCTTTTTTCGGGGGATGCCTATGTGGATCATCCTGCTTTTGGTGCAGCTGTCATTGGTCGTTTGATAGAGGCTCAAGGACTGAAAGTCGCTCTTGTACCTCAACCCAATTGGCGCGATGATTTGCGTGATTTTAAAAAGTTGGGCAAACCGCGTTTGTTCTTTGCTGTTACCGCCGGTAATATGGATTCCATGGTCAATCATTATACGGCTAACAAACGCTTACGCTCTGATGATGCCTATTCTCCGGATGGAAAACCGCATTTTCGACCGGATTATGCGGCTACGGTTTATTGCAATATTCTCAAGGATTTATATCCGGATGTGCCTATTCTATTGGGAGGTATCGAAGGTTCACTTCGTCGCTTTACACATTATGATTATTGGTCGGATAAGTTAATGCCGAGCATATTGGTGAGTAGCAAAGCCGATTTGTTAGTCTATGGAATGGGAGAAAAGCCTTTGCTGTCTATTTTGGAAGCTTTGAAAGCCGGTCAATCTTTAAAGGATTTGCGGGATATTCCTCAAACGGCTTATTTGACCAAAGAAGTTGGTAAACATACAGTATGGAAGACGAAGTATTTAGTAGATCATGCCACCTGCTTAAAAGATAAAAAAGCCTACGCTTCTAATTTCAAACATATTGAGACAGAGTCCAACAGATATGATGCGGATAGACTGGTACAGGCTAACGGCAGCCAATATGTGGTGGTCAATCCGCCTTATCAACCGCTCACACAGGGAGAGTTGGATGCTGCGATGGATTTACCTTTTACGCGTTTGCCTCATCCCAAATATAAAAATAAGACCATCCCTGCTTATGAGATGATTAAATTTTCTGTTAATTTGCACCGGGGTTGTTTTGGGGGGTGTGCATTTTGTACGATTTCGGCTCATCAGGGGAAATTTGTGGTTTCACGTTCCAAAGCATCTATTTTACGAGAAGTCAGGCAAATCGTAAATATGCCCGATTTCAAGGGTTATATCAGCGATTTAGGCGGACCCTCAGCCAATATGTACGAAATGCAGGGGATAGATATGGATATCTGCAAAAAATGCAAACGCCCTTCCTGTATTTTTCCGAATGTATGTTTTAATCTGAATACCAACCATACGCCTTTATTGGAGGTGTATCGGGTTGTAGATAAGGTGCCGGGAGTTAAAAAATCCTTTATCGGCAGCGGGATACGTTATGATTTGTTTTTGACGGATGCAAAAGATAAAAAATCGAATGCAAGTCATGCTGAATATGCCAGAGAGTTGATAACCAAGCATGTTTCGGGTAGATTGAAGGTTGCACCGGAACACAGTTCAGACAGAGTATTAAAGCTGATGCGTAAACCAAGTTTCGATTATTTCCATCAGTTTAAACATGAATTTGATCGTATCAATCAGCAAAATAACCTCAATCAGCAGTTGATACCATATTTTATTTCCAGTCACCCGGCTTGCAAACCGGAAGACATGGCTGAGTTGGCAGTAGCAACCAAGAAAATGAATTTCAAGCTGGAGCAGGTGCAAGATTTTACGCCTACGCCCATGACTTTAGCAACTGAAATTTATTATTCCGGTTATCATCCTTATACTTTGGAAAAGGTTTACACAGCTAAAACCAAAGAGGAAAAATTAGATCAACGCAAATTTTTCTTTTGGTACAGACAAGAATATAAGAGAGATATACATAAAATGTTGACACAAGCGAACCGCAAGGATTTATTGAAGCATTTTAAATAAGATAAATAAGACATTTAAGATATTATTAAACAGTGGCACACAAATAAACATAGGTTTTACGACGGACAGACACTCTATATTTGCATTGCTTAAATCCGTTCATATGTGTGTTAAATAAAACAGTTGTATGCAAAAAATAAGAGCCGCCATCGTGGGTTATGGCAATATAGGAAAAAATGTATTGGCAGTTTTGCGGGCTGCGCCTGATTTTGAAGTGGCAGGGATTGTCAGGAGAACCAGTTCTTTGCAGAATTTGCCGGCTGAGCTTCAGAACGTTTCCGTAGTAGATCATATCAGTAAATTGGATGGGGTAGATGTAGCTATTTTGTGTTTGCCCACCCGTAGCATTCCCGCTCAGGCAAAGGAAATATTGGCTTTAGGTATCAATACTGTTGACAGTTATGATATACACGCGTCCATTTGGGAGTTGAGGCAAGAATTGGCGTCTGTTGCACGAGAACATCAAGCTGTTTCCATTGTTTCCGCGGGTTGGGATCCGGGCAGTGATTCGGTAATCAGAAGCCTGTTTGAGGCGATTTATCCGCAGGCAATCACCTATACCAATTTTGGTCCCGGTATGAGTATGGGACACACGGTCGCTGCAAAAGCTATCTCCGGCGTTAAAAAAGCTTTATCCATTACCATTCCTGCAGGAAAAGGCAAACACAACCGAAATGTGTATATCGAATTGGAAGATGGTTATGATTTGGAGGAAGTTACGCAAAAGATAAAAAATGATGCGTATTTCGTAAAAGACAACACGCAAGTTGCTTTGGTTGAGGATGTTGATGCTTTAATCAATACCACTCATGGTGTACATATCGTCCGGCAGGATGAAACGCAATCCAACACCGAGCATGGCTTGGAGTTTTCCATGCGCATCAACAATCCTGTGCTGACTGCTCAGGTGATGGTTGCATGCGCGCGAGCCACCATGAAAGCCCAACCGGGAGCCTATACCATGATTGAGATTCCCGTAATAGACATGTTGTGTGGAAAAAGAGAGGAGTTGGTGAGGAGGTTGGTGTAAATTATTATCTACACAACTGTCCAGTTTGTTTTTCTTACAGCCCTATTTAAATAATAATTAGAGGCTATCCAAATGATTATTCCACCGGAAATGGAAGCACAGGCTGCTCCCATAAGTCCCCAATAATAAATGGCTATGGGATAAATGATAATATTTCCAATTAAAGCACAAAGAGCAGTATAAGCATTGTAATGTATTTTCCCTAAACCAAAAATAGCTGCGCTTTGTAAAAATGTGCTACTCCTTATACTCCATCCGACAGATAACGGTAGCAAAAATGGAATGGAATCGTGGTATTTTTGATTGAATATCCAATCAACCAGAGTCGGCATCACTAATATGAAAAGAATAAGAGAAATCCCTATTATCAACAGTAATAGTCGATTATACGTTTTGAATAATTTTATAAATTCTTCTTTGTTTGATTGTAAAGAAGAAAAATAAGGAGTAGTAATTTGTTGTACTGTCAAAGGAAATAATCTTAGCACAGTTACTGTAGTCAATGCCAGACTGTAATAACCGATCTGTTGCATGTCCGTAATCAAAAATGAAATCAATAATATATCAACGTAAGCAGAAATTTCTGAAATGATATTGGCAAATGTGGATGATCTTGCATATTTCCAATGTTCAGAAAACGTTTGTTTGTCGAAATTAAAAGTGAATGGATGATTTTTTCTTGCTGAAAAAAAGGCCACTATTACCATGAGTGTCAGACTCAGGTTAAACGCAACATAGTAACCCTTAATTCCAAAATAATAACTTAATACAATAATTCCAATGATGGATAGTATTTTATTGAGAATGGTGTGTTTAGATAATAATTTAATGGACTTTTTCGCTTGGAAATATGACATCAAAACCGAAAAAAGAGAATTGGAAATTAACGGGAAAAGTCCGATTGGAATCAATGCGGTAATCAATTTATCCGTTGAAAATATACGGAAATGATTCAGGATAATTATTATTAAATAGACAAAAGTAGAACTGATGATTGTAAAAAGAAAACCATTTATAAAATATTTTGCAGTTTCTTTTTCAGTCCTTGTTTCTGAACAAATTTTAAGGGTGGATGAATTGAAACCTAAACCGGCGATAATGGAGAAAATAGCAAAATAAGTTTGTATGATTTTGATGCGTCCAATATCATCAGGTGATAAAATTCCTGCAACAAAAAGCTGAGAAGCAAATGCAAACAATTGTATCAGTACATTGGCTGACAGCAGATGAAAAAAACCTTTTTTAAAGAAGTTCTTCAACAATGTTATTATATGTTTCCAAAATAATTTCACTTACTCAAAATGTAATGCATAAGCTGCTAATAGGGTAATTACCTGAGTTTTTTCTACAATATTACCGTGACTATATAGATGTACAGCATCTCCCATTAATTCTTTATTAAAAGACAATTTGTCAATATTTTGCTTAAGATAATTATCTAAACTTAATTTGACACTCGGATTTGAATCATACCATATTTGCTCGGGTGCCATGCTTTTTTTCCACATGGACTGTACAGGCAATCTTTTGATTATGGATCTTTTATACCTATAATAAAAACGTTTCAATCTATTGTTGGTTGGCTTACCCCCGATGGTTTCCCAAATATAACGAGCATATTCAGGGTGTTTTGTCATTATCCAATCCACATAAATCCTTTCTTTATAAGCATATTTTGAAGGGATGGATAAAGCATAAGTCAAAAAATCCGGATATAAAAACGGAGAAGTGCTTTCACTGATTAGGTTAAAAAACAAAAAACCATTGTTATCACCGCAGTAGGCAAGATTATAAAATTTATAAATAACTTCGTTTTTGTAGTTTGCCAAAGACTTTTCAAATATGGGTTTAGCTTTGTGCAGTAGCACTTTTGAACTGATACCATCTGTAATTTTAGCTGATTGTAGGACTGTGTCACTCAAAAAACTTCCTAAAACGGCATCGCCTATTATTCCGGTATGTATCATGCCTATATTGTCGATTTTAAGTGCTTTTATGGCTTCAAAAGCATGACTGGCACCGGAATATACATTCAAACCATCATTGACTGCTACCACATCTTCTATGGCTAATAATCCACCTGATGTTAATCTAAATTGTTCAATTTTAAGTCCATAGTCCTCAGCAATCTGTTTGGGTACAACTTCTTCAACAAAACCAGGTTCGGAAAAATTAAATATTACCTGATTATTATATCCCAAATCATTGGCTACTAAAGCTACCATCCTGGAGTCCAGGCCGGCACTTAAAGTCGTAACAGGTGTATAGCCTCTTCTTTTTTCAAATTCAAACTCAGATCGAACAGCCTCTTTGAATAGTGTATCTATTTTACTTATAATTTTTTCTTTAGAGTCTGTAGTTTCCTTAATTTCACGTAAATGAAAATAAAATTTCAGCTTCAATTTTTTTTCTTTGTATATAGCATACTCTCCTGCTCGTATTTGCTTTACTTCTTTAATTAAGGTGTAATCATCTTGCATGAAACTGCTGGTTAGCAACAGGTAAGCAGCTTCAACATCTAAAGATTTGTTTATGTGCAAGGTTGACAGTGTTTTACTGAGCGTATATAAATCTGTGGAAAAAATCAGGTATTCTGAATGCTGAAAATAAAATAATCTTTTAGTTGCGGTATGATTGTTAAAGGCAATGCATATTTGCTGCTTTTTATGAAAGAAAAATCCTACAAAATTCCCGGTGAAAACCTTAAAAAAATTCTCTCTGTTTTCGTATAATTGACTGATTAGAGAAGGTATATCATCAGCCTTATGGATGTGTAATAAATCATCAATATTTGTAATCAACCCTTCAGTAACGAATATAAATTCGTCAGTATCTATCCAGTATTTGTCCGGCAAGAATTGTTCGGATGTAAGTTGTTCAATTTGAAGATTTACGTATTGAATACTACGTTTTATGTAGCCCTTTTGAAAAGGAAACAAAGGCTTCCAGTTGAAAGAAATTAATGGAAGTGGTTTGTTAAAAGATATGACTGCAATAAATCCGTGCATATTTGTTTTTTCAGAATGCTAAGTTTATTTTACAATTTACATAAAACAGCATAAATTTTTTTTGTCAATTTCGTTCGTTAAAAGTCTGCTGTAAGTATGATTGTATTAAATTGATTGGACTGAAACATCACTGATTTTCTAAAAATCCTTTGCAGTACATATTTAAGCTTGTTTTTAAAAGATAATGCAACTCTATCTGCAAATGTGAATTCAATATTTGAAAACCCTGATTTATAGACTATCCGATTTAAAGTATAGGGCGAAAACCAATAATTATGGTCTGTATTGATGTTTTCTCTGCAATAACTGATGTCATTTTGTGTAGATACATTGAAAACATTAGGTGCAGTGATAATGATTTGATTTACACGGTCTTTGAATACAGACATAATTCTTTGCAAGAAAAGAACAGGATTGTCAACATGTTCAATAATTTCCCCTAAAATTAGATAATCCCATTGTTGGTTTGCTTGCAAAAAATCAGGTTTTTCATTTTCTATATCCAAACAATAAACCTGTTTATAACGCAAGGTATTAGTGATATAATCTACTGCTTTTTTGTCGATGTCTATACCAATGCAATCTGAAGTGTTTTCAACCAAAAGTTTGTGTAACCAGCGATTAGCAGCAATTTTTTGATCAATCAATTCAATATGATCTGCACATCCAAAATGAATAACTCTTTTATTGGAACATATTTCAATTAATTTTTGATTTCTCGATTTGTCTTCCAGTAATCCTGCAAATGAAATTTCCAGACTATTTGAAAACTCTTCGCCTTTCAGGTATTTATTTATTTTTTCACTATACTTCATATATGATATCGCTGTATATTTTATTTATTTCATTGCTAACCGATTTATAACTGAACTTTTGCTTAGCAATACCCTGAGTATTTTCCGCATCATATGATTGATGATTTTCCAACATATGGAGAATAGCGTTTAATAAAGCATTTTCATCGCCAACTGGAATTAATATGCCGTTTGTTTGATTGACATGTTCGGCAATTCCACCTACATCAGTGCTTATAACAGGCTTTCCACTGGCTAAACTTTCACTTATTACAACAGGAGAATTTTCATAATTCGAAAATAAAACAAAAAAATCAGCTTGATGAAATTGAGTTGCCACTTCTTTGGGAGTTAATTCCCCGGTGAAAAGTATCGTGTCTTGGGGAAATTTCAAATCATCAGCGTATGATTTTATTTTGTCGTAATCAGGGCCGGTTCCTACTATGACCAAGTTGAAGTCATTCCTTATTAAACTTAAAGATTTAGTTGCCTTTAGAATGCCCGATATATTTTTGACTTGATCGTCAAAGCACGAAACGTGAAGGATTTGTTTAATCTTGTTATGTGCAGGTTGATTAATTTTTTCAAAAAAGAAATCATCCACTACATTGTTAACTACTTGGTAGTTAGGGTTGTGAAGTTTGTGAGATTTCATGGCTTTTTTTAATCCTTCCGAAACGGGTAAAACTGCACTTGCTGATTTGACTATCAATTTGGTCAATACTTTTCTGAAAAAACCATGATAAGAATTTCTATCACTAAAATACCTTGACCAATGCTCTGTAATCACATATGGGATTCCTTGGGTTAGTTTCAACCAATAAGCCAACAAACCCGTTCTGGTCAGTACATTTACATGCACTATATCAGGTCTGAAGTCTTTTTTTACTTCCCTGTAACCTAAACGGTTAGCACGAAAATAATTGATGATTTTGAAAAATTTCCCAACAGTTCCTCTAATATGATTTGGATAATAAACGATTATTTCATGTAAATGCTCGTTTATGTTCTGTTTTATGATTTCAAATTTAGATGTCTGTGGGTCGGCATGGAGGTATAATACGGTGACATCATTTTGTAAAGCAACTGCTTCTGCATGTTTTCTAACAAATAACCCCACCATAGCGTCCTCTCGGTTGGGATACCAGGCCGATAAAAATAGTGTTCGAATTCTTTCTTTCTGATGCATTGGTCTGTTTTTACACTCTCCCCACTAAAAACGAAGGTCTCAGCTTTTTTATTATGTGATATGGTTGATTTACAGCACCAAAACCTCTGTAAAATTGGGCAACTCCGGGTATGGAGGATCCTTCAAAATCGAGCAAAATGTCCGTGCCGGACGCCTTCTTAATAAGGTGATCAACCAAATAAAACATGGCCGAATCTTTTTTACCCTGTTCGTTTGATACCGGAATCAAGTAGGTAAAACGGTCCTTGAATAGGGTGTAACACAACGCGGCTATCACATCTCCTTTTTTGTTGGATACTGCCTTGATTTGAAATATATTACGTTCAAGTCCTTGTGTAATAAGGGCGTGCATCGTTTCTAAATCCGGGGATTTATATTTTCTGTTTACCGACTCATACAATTTTAAAAAATCCTCAGTATTATAATCGTGAACGATTTTTAATCCTTTTTTCTCAGCTTTCTGGATATTTCTGGCTGTATTTTTAGAAAAAGATCTTGATAGTTTGTCGTATGAATCAGCTAGGGACAAAACATAATTAGGCATTTGAAATGACTTGGGGTACAAATTCGCATGATTTAAATTAAGTTGATAACTGTACGAAGGTAAGTTTTTGACAAACATGCGAATGATTTCAGCGGGAACAGGTGCCTTGCCAAATACTCCAAGTTGTTGAGCCATGAGAGGCTGTACAATGTATGGAAGTTTGTATTTATATTTGATTGGGACGGGCATGATGTACTTTAAATCACTGCTGATTAAAGCTTCCCACTTTGGTGTTATAATGTCTAAATACCAGGACAATGCATACACTAAACCATTGTCGGCCTGTAATATCAATTCATCCCAGTTCTGTTTGTTGATGGAGAAATGTGATAAATGTTTAATCTTCATGTATGCGTGCTGAGAACCGAAAGTTTAATTTCCTCACAAAATTAATCAATATAAATATATAAACATAATTTCTTATTTTATTTTATTTTTTGAAAAGAATATAGTAATTTTGGTCTCATTATTTTTTACAATTCAACATTCAGTATTATGGCTAAAGAAGTGATTAATAGCTCCGGATTGGTGTACAACTCGCTGACTTCCGGAAGTATTATTACCGGAAACATCACTTCTGAGAGTGATTTCAGGATTGATGGCGAAGTGCAAGGTGACATTGACTGCAAAAGAAAAGTTGTAATTGGTCATACCGGCGTATTAAAAGGCAATATCACTTGTGAAAGTGCTGAAATAATCGGTCATGTTGTAGGTAATATTGTTGTAAATGACACCATTACTCTCAGATCTTCTGCAGTTTTTAAAGGTGACATTCAAACGCAAACCCTAGTCGTTGAACCCAATGCTGTTTTCAATGGTAATTGTTCCATGAAGAAGACTAATCACGATGTAACTAAAGTTTAAGCGTTGAATGTTTTCAGCGCTTTTTATTTGATTTTTTAAATATATGCATTATAAAGCTTTCGTTGTTGAAGAAGTAAACGGGCAATATTTATCTTCTGTTCAAACTCTTAATACTGCAGATCTTCCACAAAACGAAGTATTAATTCAGGTTCATTATTCTTCCTTAAATTTCAAAGATGCTTTGTCAGCAACAGGAAGCAAAGGAGTTACTAAAAATTATCCTCACACACCCGGTATTGACGCCGCCGGAACTGTCTCGAAATCAAGTTCACCTTTGTTTACAGAGGGGGATGAAGTCATAGTAACCGGTTACGATTTGGGTGTTAATACGCCCGGAGGTTTCGGCCGGTACATCTGTGTTCCTGCTGAATGGATAGTAAAGCTACCTGACGGATTGACAATGAAAGAATCAATGATTATCGGTACTGCCGGCTTTACTGCGGGAATTTCAATGCTGCGCCTGATGGCTCTGGTACAACCTAATAACGGAAAAATCCTTGTTTCCGGTGCTACAGGCGGGGTGGGGTCGATGGCTTTGGCGATGTTAACTAAAAAAGAATATACAAAAGTCGCTGTATCGGGCAAGAAAGAAGAATATGAGTTCTTGAAACAATGTGGTGCGGATGAAATTATCGCACGTCAGGATTTTATGGCTGCCGATGATAAAGCTTTATTTCCTGCTGCTTATGCGGGTGCTATTGATACTGTCGGAGGTGATATTTTGGCAAGAATCATAAAATCCGTGCACCCTTTGGGTGCAGTAACTACCTGTGGTAGTGTCGCTTCAACCAATCTTCCATTGAACGTCTTTCCTTTCATTTTAAGGGCTGTGACCCTGATTGGCATTTCAGCACAAAATTATCCAACTGAACTTCGTGCTGCTTTGTGGCAACGTTTGGCGACAGACTTAAAACCTGATTTTTTATTGAATATGTATCAGGAAATCACTTTGGAAGAACTTCCGGGAGCCATTCAACTTATTTTGTCAGGAAAATTAAAAGGCAGAACAATCGTTAAATTAGCAGTATAAATCGAATACACAGTTTTTAGTTCTTAGTTTTTAGTTTATAGTTCTTAGTTCGTAGTATGTGTGGAATTGCGATGATAAGGTTGTTAAAACCTTTGGATTATTATCAACAAAAATACGGCACCTGGCAATATGGTTTGCAGAAGATTTACCTGCTGTTAGAAAAGCAACATAATCGCGGCCAGGAGGGTGGAGGAATTGGTGCAGTTAAATTGGATATGCCTCCGGGTGAAGAGTACATCTGGCGCGAAAGAAAGGAAGGTGCCCATGCCATTCAAGAAATCATTACCGAAGTCAATCAACAGATTGAACAAACCGATCCCGATATAATTAATGATGTTGCTCAGTCAAAATTATACCTGCCCTTTGCTGCGGAGATGTACATGGGACATTTGCGCTACAGCAATTCCAATCAGCAGTTTAGCGTGACAAACTTACATCCCTTTTTGAGAAGACATAATTGGAAGAATAGAACTTTGTTGTTGGCAGGTAATTTTAACTTAACCAATGTGGATGAGCTATTTGAATATTTGACTTTGAAAGGCCAACATCCCAGGGATAAAGTTGATACTTTCCTGATGCTCGAACAGCTTGGTTACCGCTTGGATATGGAAGTCCAAAAGGAGTATGATTATATCAAACAACGCTATTCAAACGATTTGGCAATTACTCAAAAAATTGAAGAGCAATTAGACATAGCTTCCTTTATTCGGAAATGTGAATTTATGTGGGATGGGGGATATGTGATCACAGGTATGCTGGGACACGGTGACGCTTTTGTTTTCAGGGATCCAAAAGGTATTCGGCCGTGTTTCTATTATGTTGATGATGAGGTTGTCGTAGTTGCATCAGAACGACCCGGTATTCAAACTTCCATGAATGTAAAGGAACAAGATGTAAAAGAGTTGACTCCCGGGACAGCCATGATTATCAAAAAGAACGGAAATATAAAATTTGAACCCATACGAGGTGCTGATGAGCATTTACAAAAATGTTCATTTGAGCGCATTTATTTTTCAAGAGGGAATGATATTGATATCTACAAAGAAAGAAAACGATTGGGTGAAAGCTTGAGTGATTCAATATTGAAATGTATTGATTATGACGTAAAAAACTCTGTTTTTTCTTTTATTCCCAATACAGCTGAAGTGGCTTTTCAGGGCATGATTGATGGTATCAAGTCAAAAACGAATCAAAATCCACACACAGAAAAGGTGCTGATCAAAGATGTTAAATTACGTACTTTTATTTCTCAGCATAAAACCAGAAATGACCTTGCTACCCACGTTTATGATGTAACCTACGGATCAATTCGTCGTGGAAAAGTGGATAATCTGATTGCCATTGATGACTCAATTGTTCGTGGTACTACGTTGAAACAGAGTTTGTTGAAAATTATCAGCCGGCTTGAACCGAAGAAGATCATTATTGTTTCTTCTTCTCCACAGATACGTTATCCCGATTTTTATGGCGTAGATATGTCGAAGATGTCAGAGTTTTGCGCGTTTCGTGCAGTCATACAATTATTAAAAGATACGGGAAGGCAACATATCATTGATGAGGTATATCAAAAATCTAAAGCGCAAGAACATTTGCCTAAAGAAAAAATTGTTAATTATGTGACTGAGTTGTATGCACCATTTACAGATGAAGAGATATCAGCCCAGATTGCAAAAATATTAACGCCGGCTGAGGTTGATTGTCCGGTTGAGATTGTATATCAGACCATTGAAGGATTGCATGAGGCATGTCCTGATTTCAAGGGAGACTGGTATTTTACCGGAAATTATCCTACGCCGGGCGGTAATAGGCTGATAAACAAATCATTTATAGATTATTACGAAGGAAAAGAAATCATAGATTAAAACAATAAAAATATGTTGAAGGAAATATTGTCAATTTCAGGAAAGCCGGGACTATACAAGCAAATTTCACAAGGAAAAAACATGATTATAGTTGAATCTTTGTCAGATGGAAAGCGTATGCCTACATTCCTTAGGGATAAAGTGGTATCCTTAGGTGATATTCAAATTTTTACCAATACCGGAGAAATAGCTTTGGCTGAAGTATTTAAAAACATCAGCAAGAAAGAGAATGCTCAGGTTTGTCCCATCGATAACAAAGCGGACAACGATACTTTGCGCAACTATATGCAAGAGGTATTGCCCGAATATGATCAGGACAGGGTTTATCCAAGCGATATGAGGAAGATTTTTTTATGGTATAATATTTTGATTAATAAAGGGATAACGGATTTTGAGTTGCCTGAGGATAACTCCTGATCAACATCAGCATCAAAATGAAAATCAAAAACATCATACAAGTCATAGAATCCTTTGCTCCGATTGCTTTGCAAGAGAGTTACGATAATGCGGGACTGATTATCGGTAATTCGGAAAGTCCTGTACAAGCAGCTTTGTTGTGCCTGGATGTTACAGAAGCAGTCATTGAAGAAGCAAAAGCATTGGGTGCCAATCTGATCATTGCCCATCATCCATTGATTTTCACCGGATTAAAAAAGATTAACGGTAATGATATGGTGCAACGTTGCGTCATTCAAGCAATAAAGCACGATATTGCAATTTATGCAGTACACACGAATATAGACAATGTAATCAATGGTGTAAATGGTAAAATTGCAGATAAAATCGGATTAACCAACAGAAAGATTTTACAGCCTAAATCAGGTATGTTGGTGAAACTTATCACTTTCGTACCCAAATTACATGTACAGCGCGTTAGAGAGGCTATTTTTGAAGCCGGGGGCGGACAAATCGGGAATTATGATGCATGCAGCTTTAATGTTGAAGGTTACGGAAGTTTCAGGCCCAATGAAAAAGCAAAGCCATTCGTGGGGAAACTGCATCAAATTCATTATGAAGATGAGACAAAGATAGAAGTTATTTTACCCGTATATTTGCAACATAGGGCCATTACTGCCTTGATACAAGCTCATCCCTATGAAGAACCGGCTTTTGATGTTATTCCCCTGTTGAATGCACACAAAGAAATAGGTTCAGGCATTGTTGGTGAGTTGATGAAACCGGAAAAGACAAAGGATTTTCTTCAAAGAATGAAGAATGTGTTTGATGTTAAAATAATTAAGCACACGGCATTAATCAACGAAAACATCCAAAAGGTTGCAGTTTGCGGTGGTGCAGGAAGCTTTTTGTTAGAAGAAGCCATTCGGGCAGGTGCAGATATTTTTATCTCCGGAGATTTTAAATATCATGAATTTTTTAAAGCAGAAGATAAAATAATCATCGCCGATCTTGGTCATTTTGAGACAGAACAGTTTACGAAAGACCTGCTTTTTGAAATTATTCAAAATAAATTGCCTACCTTTGCACTCCATATTTCCAAAATAAATACAAATCCCATTTTTTACTTATAACATAATGGCAACAGTAGATCCAAAAATAGAAAAAGAAATTAGTGTAGAAGAAAAGTTGTTTGCTTTGTACGACTTACAAAAAGTAGTATCTAAGATAGATGAGATCAAGACACTTAGAGGTGAATTACCGCTTGAGGTACAGGACTTAGAGGATGAAATCATGGGTCTTACCACGAGAATCGAGCATTTTGAAAGAGAAATAGGGGAGTACACATCTATGATTGCATCTAAAAAGATTTCGATTGAAGAGTCTCGTATTAAAATCGCTCGTTATCAAGAGCAGCAAAATAATGTGAGGAATAATCGTGAGCATGAAAATCTTGAGAAAGAAATTGAATATCAGAATCTTGAAATAGAATTGTGCGAAAAGCACATTCGGGAATACAAAGCGCTGAAGGAAACTAAAACAGAAGAACAGCAAACCACCACAACTCAATTGGCTGAAAGGAAATCAGACCTTGAAGCCAAAAAAGGAGAGTTGGACGAGATAGTTACAGAAACTAAACAAGAAGAAGAAAAGCTGCGCGAAACGGCTAAAAAAATTGAAGCGAAAATAGAGCCCAGATTATTGACTGCCTTTAAACGCATCAGAAAGAATGCCCGCAATGGTTTAGCTGTAGTCTATATCAACCGTGATGCCTGTGGAGGCTGCTTCAATAAAATTCCTGCACAAAAACAATTGGATATCAGATTGAGAAAGAAAATCATTGTTTGTGAATACTGTGGACGCATTTTAGTTGATCAGCAATTAGCCGGTGTAGCACCAGAAATCACAGAATAGAGTAGAGCAGGAAAAATCAATATTATTTTATTAGATTTTAAAATTTAAAATGTCCGGGAGGAAACTCTCGGACATTTTTTATTTAATCCAATCTAATCAAAGTAACCAGATTAACTATTCACTTAAGTAAAAAATACCGCATACATTATGATTGTGAATTCAAAATATTACATAAATAATTCAAAAATCTTGCTATATATTTCACAAAACTGAAACCAAATTGTTCACAATAACACACAAAAAAGAAACAACAACATTCGTGAATAATATAAACATATCTATAGAATAGCCAGTTAGTTATAGAATTAATCTAAATTTAAACTTCAATTGAATTTTACAAAAATAAAATAATTAAAGAATATAGCTATAAATTTAAATTTTAAATCGTTATCTTGCTAAAAATCAGATATATTATACACATGAATATGAATAAATACTTTAACTTACTTACATTGATTAAATATCCCGCCTTATTTGATTGTGTTATTGATATTCATGGTAGTTTATTGAGATTTATTTAATTAACCGTAAATAGAGGGATATCAGTTAATAATCGCCATCGAAACTATATTTTAGGACAAGTACCTGTTCTATTTAAATTAAAGTGATTTATTATGCACTTATTTGAAATCACACTTATGTTTACATATGTAATTTAAAGAATTATTATTCACGTTTGTGAAGTTTGTTTATGTGAATTTATGTTGTTACATTTGTAAAGCTGTTTTCTATCTTGTAAAATTCACAATAATCTTCATCATGACAGACAAATCACGTATTGAGAAAATCATTCAGACGTTTGAAATGGCAGACGGACAGTTTGCACAAGAGATTGGAATTCAAAATTCTACCCTTTCTCACATACTTAATGGTCGCAATCGTCCCAGCTTAGATGTGATAAAAAAAATCCTGAGAAGATTTCCTGAGATTGATCCTGACTGGCTTATTTTCGGTCATGGCAGCATGCTTAGGAAAATATCACAACCTACAAGTCCGAATTTATTTGATAATATAGACCAAACATTCTCTAAAACAGAAGATTATCCTTCAGTTGCAATGAATTTTCCGAGCGATGATCCGGACATAAACGAGAAGAAAGCTGTAAGATCGACTCCGGAAGCTCCCTATTTCAGAACACAGCGAACAAATCAGGATACCAATCAAAACGATAATCAGCTTATCCAAAAATCGGATCAAACTTCTGTATATCAACTTAACCATCCGCAATCAGAGGATAAAAAAGTAACCAAAATCATTTTATATTTCTCCGACCATACTTTTCAGGAATTCGAATCTAAATAATTGTTGTACTTTTGCAAAGAAAGTAATACACGGATACTGGTTTGTTATTACGGCATTACCACATCCTAACAATTTATTTCATTGATAATGAAGAAATTCATATTAGATTTGATTGTCAAAGAGAATGAGCACATAAACGAGCATTATTTTGTTTTAAAGCTTACTTCCAACGACAAGCTCCCCGATATGCTGCCTGGTCAGTTTGTGGAAATAAAGGTTGAAAATTCTCCTACCACTTTTCTCAGACGCCCGATTTCTGTCAATTTTTACGATAAAGAGCTTAATGAACTTTGGTTACTGATACAGATTGTGGGCGATGGTACACGTAAATTATCAGAAGTACAAACCGGCGATACATTAAACCTAATTTTGCCACTTGGTAATACTTTTTCCATTCCTAAAGATAAAAATGCGCGTTTGTTGTTGATAGGAGGAGGGGTAGGATTTGCTCCAATGCTGTTTTTAGGCGCGTATTTGAACGATCTGGGTTATAACTGTGAGTTTCTACTTGGTGGCAGGTCGGAGGCGAATATGGTCCAATTAAATGAGTTTAAGCGGTATGGTGAAGTGTATACTACTACGGAAGACGGCTCTATGGGCGAAAAAGGTTACGTAACCCAGCATTCCTTATTACAAAAAAAGCAATTTGATATGATTTATACTTGCGGTCCCACTCCCATGATGCAGGCAGTAGCATCCTATGCTCACAAAAGGAATATTGCCTGTGAAGTCTCCCTGGAGAATATGATGGCTTGCGGATTCGGAACTTGCTTGTGTTGCGTAACCGATACGGTCGATGGCAATTTATGTGTGTGTACTGAGGGTCCTGTTTTTAATATTACAAAATTGAAATGGCAGATTTAAAAGTAAAATTAGGAAAATTACAATTGAAAAATCCGGTCATGACGGCATCCGGTACTTTTGGTTATGGTACGGAGTATTCAGACTTCTTTGATATCTCTCGAATAGGGGGTATTGTTGTAAAGGGAATCACACTTCGCAACAGAGAAGGGAACGCATATCCGCGCATGGCAGAGACTCCTTCAGGCATGTTAAACGCTGTGGGACTGCAGAATAGGGGAATTGATCACTTCATCAAACACATCTATCCTGAGATTAAAAATGTGAACACCAATATTTTTGTGAATGTCAATGGTTCTACCGTGGAAGAGTACATAGAAGTGGCCGAAAAAGTCAATGATTTGGATAAAATTCCGGGCATTGAACTCAATATTTCTTGTCCAAATGTAAAAGAAGGCGGGATGGCTTTCGGTGTTTCTTGTCCGGCAGCCGCAACTGTTGTTCGGGAGGTTCGCAAGGTTTATTCCAGGGAATTAATGGTAAAGCTTTCACCCAATGTAACTTCTATTGCAGAGATTGCCCGGGTAGTGGAAGATGAGGGTGCCGACTCAATTTCGCTTATCAACACTTTGCTCGGTATGGCCATAGACGCAGAAAGCAGAAAACCCATGCTTTCAACTGTTACCGGTGGTTTATCCGGTCCTGCTATTAAGCCTGTTGCCTTGCGTATGGTGTGGCAAGTAGCTCAGGAAGTAAAAATACCGGTTGTGGGGATGGGAGGTATCATGAATGCCCGTGATGCCATTGAGTTTTTCTTAGCCGGTGCATCTGCCGTGCAAATCGGGACTGCCAATTTTATTGATCCTACAGTAAGTATGAAGGTTTTAGAGGGTATTGAAGATTACCTGAATCGCCATAAATTCAGCAGTATATACGAAATTATTGGCGCTATGACTATTTAAGTCGAGTATTCTTTTATGTTGTCAAAACATTATTGTAGAGAGGGAAGGGTAATGATAATACCATAGAAGATTTAATCCGTAATCATTCATAAATTAGCATCCACTAGATCTCTATAATCCGGTATTTCAGTGTTAATGATATAGCCGGCATCATCAGTATTTCTTTTGCAGAAAAAATGCTGCAATCCATTGCTCAAAATGAACATATCCACTTGTAGCTTGTAATTATATACTGCAACCTGATTGAAGGTTTCTTCCGTTATTTCAACGGTCGGAGCCTTGAATTCCAAAATGATATGTGGTTGCATTTGTCTGTCATAAACAATCCCGTCGCACCTTTTTTTCATGGCATTGACTATTATCTGAGTCTCAATGGCTATCAAAGCAGCCGGATAGTGTTTTTCTTCAATCATATAACGGATGAAGTTTTGTCTGACCCATTCTTCCGGCGTTAAACTAACAAACCTTCTTCGTTGAGTATCAAAGATGAATAGTTTATCTGCTTCTTTTTTTATGTTGAATTGATAAGAAGGTAAATTTAGTTGCCACATTTTTCGTATTTTTGTAAGCATTTTCATTGCAAATGTACAAATATAGCTTGAAATAATGCTTTGTTGTCACATGTTTCAAATATAGTGTCACAAACACAATCAATGCTATAACCTACAGAGTCATATTTTGGGATCTTAAGAAGGCTCTATCAGGAGTTTTATACGAAACTTAAAACAAATTGTAATCGAATTTAATCGAATGAAAACAAAACAAGCCATAGTCGAAAACTGGTTGCCACGTTATACCAAACGACCCTTAGAAGAGTTTACAGATTATATCCTGCTGACAAATTTCAACCTTTATGTTGAAAAATTTGCAGAATGGTACCAGGTGCCGGTTTTGGGCAGAGATGCTACTATGCTCAATGCATCTGCCAATGGCATCACCATTATCAATTTTGGAATGGGTAGTCCAAACGCTGCGCTGATCATGGATGTACTGTCGGCCGTTCGTCCGAAAGCAGTTTTATTCCTGGGAAAATGTGGCGGGTTAAATAATAAAAACAAAACCGGAGATTATATTTTACCCAGTGCTGCGATCCGTGGTGAAGGAACTTCCAATGATTACTTTCCATCTGAAATTCCGGCTTTACCGGCTTTTAATCTTCAACGAGCTGTATCATCCAATATACGTGATTTTGGTAAAGATTACTGGACCGGAACGGTTTATACAACTAACCGACGTGTTTGGGAGTGGGATGAGGCATTTAAAAAGTATTTGATCAGTACCCGTGCCAGGGCTATTGAAATGGAGACAGCTACCTTATTTTCAGTGGGTTTTCATAACAGCATTCCGACCGGGGCTTTACTATTGGTTTCGGATATGCCTCTGCAAGCAAAAGGGATAAAAACTTCAGAAAGCGACAAGCAGGTAACACGAAAGTTTGTAGACGAACATATTCAAATAGGGGTAAAATCACTCAGTTCGCTGATACATAATAGTAGAACAATCAAACACTTAAGATTTGAATAAATTCATTAACCTATTATTTAATAAGCCAGTTTCTGCATGTACGAGTCCATTTTAAGTGATTTAAAACAAAAAAAATATGCTCCCATTTATTTTTTGATGGGAGAGGAGCCTTATTACATTGATCTGCTGTCGGATTACTTTCAAAATGAAATTTTAGATGAATCTCAACAGGCTTTCGATTTGACTGTAGTGTATGGGAAAGATACGGATATTGCGACTGTTATCAATCTAGCCAGAAGGTTTCCGGTCATGTCGCCCTATCATGTATTGATTGTGAAAGAGGCACAACATATCAGGGATATAGACAAATTATCTTTCTATTTAAAACAGGTTTCACCCACTACTATTTTGGTAATTTGTTATAAATACGGTAAGGTTGATGGACGCCAAAAATGGGTCAATGAGCTTAAAAAAACAGGTGTTCTCTTTGAATCCAAGAAGTTGCGCGATTACGAAATGGCTCCCTGGATTGGTAAATATGCCCAAAGCAAAGGTTTGGTAGTGGAAGATAAGGCTTTGATGATGTTGGTTGATTTTTTGGGGACTGATTTGAGTAAAGTGGCCAATGAAATTGATAAATTGGTAATTACGCAACAAAAAGGTAATAAGACGATTACCCCGGAAATCATAGAAAAAAATATAGGGATCAGCAAAGATTACAATGTTTTTGAATTGCAGGATGCTTTGATACGAAAAGATGTGGTGAGAGCCAACAGAATTATTAATTATTTTGCTGAAAACAAGAAGGCACCACCCATGCAAATGGTTTTATCAGTTTTATTTGGTTTTTTCAGTAACTTAATGATATTTCATTATTTACCCTCTAAAACAGCAGAAAGTGCTGCAGCAGAGTTTAAAATACATCCCTTTATAGCACGCAATTATGTGCAGGCAGCCAGGACTTTCAATGCTATGAAAACCATGCACATCATTAGCTATATACGAGAAACCGATGCTCGCTCCAAGGGTATAGATAATCAAAGTGCAGATGATGGAGATCTGCTTAAAGAGCTGGTTTTTAAAATTTTACACTAATCATTTTATTAAAAAACATATAATTTTTATGTCCGACAATCACATTCCCGCCATTTTTGTCTCTTTACTGTCCGAATCTTTGCAATTAAGCAATATGCAAATCAGGAATACCGTGCAATTGCTTCAAGAAGGTGCAACCATCCCCTTTATCAGTCGCTATAGAAAAGAAAGAACCGGTGAATTAGACGAAACCCAGGTTAGCGAAATCAAAACGCAATATGAAAAATTGCTTGAAATTGAGAAAAGAAAGGAAACCATCCTCAAGAGCATAGAAGAGCAAGAGAAATTAACGCCTGAACTTAAGGCGCGTATTGACAGTTGCTGGAATGCTACAGAGCTGGAAGATATTTATTTGCCATATAAGCCAAAACGTCGCACACGTGCTGAAATCGCCAGAGAAAATGGCTTGGAACCTCTGGCAAAGATGATCATGAAACAGCAGGCAGGTGATGTTTTGCAGTTTGCCAAGCCCTTTGTAAAAGATAAAATTGAAAGCGAAGAAGCTGCACTACAGGGTGCTTCCGATATCATTGCCGAATGGGTCAGTGAAAATGAGAAGGCACGTAATAGCATCCGCAGGATTTTTCAACATGAAGCCTTCATCAGTTCCAAAGTTATCAAAGGAAAGGAAGAAGAAGCACAAAACTACCGTGATTATTTTGATATGTCTGAAAAACTTTCCCGAAGCTCTTCCCATAGGGTTTTAGCTATGCGTAGGGGAGAGGCTGAAGGCTTTTTGAGGGTAAATATCAGTCCCGATGATGATAAATGCATAGAAAAATTAACCGATTTCTTTGTCAAAGCCAATAATCCTTCCGGTGAATTGGTTTGCAAAGCCGTTCAAGATTCTTACAAACGTTTGTTAAAGCCTTCCATTGAAAACGAATTTGCTGCAGAAAGCAAGTTGAAAGCCGATATAGAAGCCATACGCGTATTTGCGGAAAACTCCAAGCAGTTATTGTTGGCGCCTCCCCTGGGAGAAAAAAGGGTATTGGGCATAGATCCGGGCTTTCGAACTGGATGTAAGGTGGTTTGTTTGGATGCACAAGGTAATTTATTACACAATGAAACCATTTATCCCCATCCGCCGGTAAATGAGTATGCCAAAGCTTCTCGTACCATACAAAAATTAGTAGAAGCCTATGAGATACAAGCCATTGCCGTTGGGAACGGTACGGCAGGGCGTGAAACTGAAAGGTTTGTACAAAACATTCGCTATGACCGTAAAGTGCAAATATTTGTAGTCAGTGAAAATGGTGCATCCATTTATTCAACTTCCAAAATTGCGCGCGAAGAGTTTCCTGATTATGATGTGACGGTACGTGGTGCGGTTTCCATCGGTCGCCGCTTGATGGATCCCTTGGCAGAATTGGTGAAAATTGATCCTAAGTCTATTGGAGTTGGACAATACCAGCATGATGTAGATCAGACTTTATTGAAAAATGCGTTGGATCAGACTGTTGAAAATGCAGTGAATAAGGTGGGGGTAAATTTGAATACGGCTTCCAAGCATTTGCTGACCTATATTTCCGGATTGGGTCCGCAGTTGGCACAAAACATCGTGGATTTCCGTGCCGAAAACGGTGCATTCAAGAACAGAAAAGAATTGTTGGAGGTTCCCAAGTTAGGCAACAAGACCTTTGAACAGTGCGCAGGCTTCTTACGGATCCCGGATGGGGATAATCCCTTGGATAATTCAGCCGTACACCCGGAAAGTTATGCCATAGTCGAACAAATGGCGAAAAACTTAAATACCGAGATTGACAAGTTGATTCACAACAAAGAGCTGATACAGCAAATTGATTTACAAGCTTATATCACTGATGAAATCGGATTGCCTACATTGACGGATATAGTGACGGAACTGGAAAAACCCGGCAGGGACCCGCGTAAACAGGTGCAAGTGCTTGAATTCGACGCCAATATCCGTCAGATTGAAGATTTACAAAGCGGTATGGAACTGCCCGGCATCATAACCAATATCACCAATTTCGGTGCGTTTGTAGATATTGGTATCAAGGAAAATGGACTGATCCATATTTCCAAAATGGCGGACAGGTTTATTTCCAATCCTGCCGAAGTTGTTTCCCTTCATCAGCATGTAAAAGTCAAGGTGTTGGAAGTTGATTTGCAGCGAAGAAGGATCGGACTGCAATTGCTTCAATCGTAATTTTCATTTTTTAAAAGTATATCATGTCAGTTACACAAAACATACAAAGGCTTCGTTCCCAAATTCCTGAAAATGTACAATTGATCTGTGTCACAAAATTCCATTCTGATGAAATCATCATGGAAGCTTATCATGCAGGAGAGAAGACATTTGGAGAGAGCAGGGTGCAGGAATTTTTGCCCAAAAGAGAACGCCTTCCGCAAGATATACATTGGCACTTTATCGGACATTTGCAGACGAATAAAGTGAAATATCTGATTCCGGGGGTTGATTTGATCCATGGGGTAGATTCTATTAGATTGCTGAAAACAATCAACAACCAAGCTCAAAAATCAGATTGTGTGGTGAATTGTCTGTTACAGGTGCATATAGCTGATGAACAAACGAAATTCGGATTTTCTCCCGATGAATTGACAACTTTATTTGAAACAGATTTTCTAAAAGCATATCCCAATGTAAATGTCTGTGGGTTGATGGGAATGGCAACGTTTACCGATGACCACAATCAAGTGAGAAAGGAATTTAGAAGCTTGAAAAAACTATTTGATACCATCAGGCAAAACTACCAATCGGATAACCCCAATTTCAAAGAACTCTCCATGGGTATGTCTGATGACTATCAAATAGCTATAGAAGAGGGTAGTACAATGATCAGGGTGGGAACATTGATATTTGGAGAAAGGGAATATTGATGACTTACAAAGAAACACTCAACTTCCTTTATAACCGACTATCTGCCTTTCATTTAGTAGGTGGTAAGGCATACAAACCCGGTTTGGACAATACCTTACGCTTGATGAAGGCTTTTGATAATCCACATCAAAAATTTTCCACCATACACATAGCCGGCACCAATGGAAAGGGTTCGGTATCGCATTATCTGTCAGCTATTTTGCAGGAAGTGGGATATAAGGTGGGTTTATACACCTCTCCACATTTGGTGGAGTTTGGCGAACGCATCCGCATCAATGGCAAGATGATAGAGGAGCAATATGTAGTTGACTTTGTTGCAGATAATCAGTCGCTAATTGATGAAATACAGCCCTCTTTCTTTGAACTGACCATGGCCATGGCATTCAACTATTTTGCCGAACAAGAGGTGGATATAGCTATAGTGGAAGTTGGATTGGGCGGACGATTAGACAGCACCAATATCATTCAACCCTTATTAAGCGTGATTACCAATATAGGATTGGATCATGTGGAGTTTTTGGGTGATACATTGGCTCAAATTGCCTTTGAAAAAGCCGGCATCATCAAATCCAACGTTCCTGTGATCATTGGAGAAGCCTTACCTGAAACCAAACCAGTTTTCATTGATAAAGCTGTTGAAGTTCAAACTGATATCTTTTTTACAGAAGATGAAGTAGCATCTCCGAAATTTATTGCATATGAGGAGAACTGCATGCTGTTTAGCTATCAGCAAACCATTTACCGTTCAGAATTACTGGGATTATATCAACTTAAAAACTTAGCAACAGTTTTTTTGACAGTCCAAATAATCAATCGATCTTCAGCTTTCAGTATTTCTGAAGATGCCCTTGCATCGGGTATTGCTAAAGTGTGCAGTCTGACCGGTTTGCGCGGTCGCTGGGAGTTTCTGCAGAAAAATCCTGCCGTAATAGTTGATACTGCTCATAATGTGGCAGGAATGCAATCTGTTGTCCATCAATTGCAGGTGCAATCTTATCAAAACCTTCGGATCATCATCGGGATGGTCAACGATAAAGATGTGCATGGTGTTTTGCAGTTACTGCCGAAAAACGCATATTACTACTTTACCCAAGCTCAAACTAAACGGGCATTTAAAGCCCGGGAATTAAGAGATAAGGCACTGGATTATGGCTTGATCGGTGAAGCTTATGACAATGTGGAACAAGCCGTCCAGTCTGCTTTAAAAGATGCTTTGACAGAGGATTTGGTGTTGGTTACGGGCAGTAATTATGTGGTTGGGGAGGCTCTTCATTTTTATACTTCAATTACACAACAAGAAAATTAATCAATATGAACACAAAGCGAATATCTCCAAAATGGATAGACAGTTTATCAGCCAATGAAATTTTTGTTTTTGGCAGTAATCTTGCCGGCGTCCATGGTGCCGGTGCAGCGCGCAAAGCCATGGAGTGGGGTGCAGTCTGGGGGCAAGGAGTAGGACTACAGGGACAAACTTATGCCATACCCACCATGCAGGGCGGAGTTGACACCATCAAGCCTTATGTAGATGAGTTCTTAGCCTTCGCCAAATCTCATCCGGAATTAAAATTTCTGGTAACGGAAATCGGTTGTGGCATTGCCGGCTTTACTGTAGAGGAAATAGCTCCCTTATTTAAAGCAGCTTTAAGTGAGGAATATGGGAATGTTTTCTTGCCGGAAAGGTTTTATGGAGTGATAGGGGGATAGATAGAATTGTTTTTTGATTAAAACTTTAAAGTTCTTTCGTATTCAGCGTCGGGTTCTTTTGCTAAGAACAACTCTAATTGGTTTTTATCTCAATAATCATCTAAACGCACTAAAAACAAACTAAAAACGTAAAATTCAAAATTATTTATGAATTTAATTTTGAAATACGGAATGATGTTTGTACTTTTGTGGAAAGAATAAAGTATGAGAATTGTTACATTTGCTGCTATTAAAAAATTCTGTATAAAGCATCCTGATGCAGAAATACCGTTGCGAGATTGGTATTCAAAAACAAAAAATGCAGAGTGGACAAGTTTTGGTGATATTAGAAACACATTTAACAGTACAGATTATGTTGGTAATGACAGATTTGTTTTTAATATAAAGGGTAACATGTATAGGGTAGTAGCCATTGTAATCTTTGCATCAAAGAAAGTGTATATCCGATTTATCGGTTCTCATGCCGAATATGATAAAATAACCGACATTAAAAGTATTTAATTATGGCAATTAAAAACGAAAAACAATACAAGGTCGCTTGTGACAGAATTGAAGAACTGCTGAAAGTGGTAAATAACGATACGCCCACTGATGATAAGCATTATATCGAATTAGATATGATTTCGGATTTGGTGGCGGATTATGAGGAAACATATTATCCTGTAAAGCCGATTGAACCTGCTGAGTTGATAAAATATGCCATTGCTGAACGCAATATGACACAAAAACAACTTGCCGAAGAATTAAATATATCTACGTCGAGAGTCAGTGATTATATTACAGGAAGAAGTACGCCAACGCTAAAAATTGCAGGAAAAATCTGTCGAATTTTGGAAATTTCTCCTGACCTGATGTTAGGAATACAATAAGAACAAGCTTTCGACTATATTTGATAACTACATTACTAACAATTACATTCACATCATCAACATGAATAACAATAAAGAAATTAAGACATTTATTATTGGTTTGTCTTTGGTAATAGGACTTTCCCTATTGGGTTTTTTTATCTTTAAGGGATTAAAAACTTTTAGCGATAAAGACAGGGTAGTCACCGTAAAAGGTTTGGCTGAAATGGAAATGAAGGCTGAATCTGCCACCATGAATTTGAGTTTTTCATTTTCTAGTGATCAGTTACAGAATTTAATCAGGCAAACGGAAAATAAAAAGAAAGCAATCGTGGCTTATCTGAAAAGCAAAGGATACGAGGATGCTGACGTTAAAATCAACAATCCTGAGGTAACTGACCGACAAAGATACTATGAAACGAGGTGGAGAAATGGTCAAGAAGTAGAAGCAAAAATCGACAGATATACTGTTTTTCAAAGTTTGAAAATTCAAGCCAAGGGTGTGGAAAATGCTGAAGATGAAGCTTCTCAAATCAGATTGGGCCTGATCAGTAAAGATTTGACATCGGATTTGTACGTTAATTACACTTTTCCGGAACTAAACTCCATTAAGCCCCAATTAATTGCTGAAAGCACAAAAAATGCCCGTATTGCAGGTGAACAGTTTGCTCAGGATTCTCACGCCAAATTGGGAAAAATCAAGACAGCTTCACAGGGACAAATTTCCATTATGGGCAGGTATTACTACGATGAAGAAGGCGGTAGTATACCGCAAGAGCCGTATATCCAAAAAGCCCGGGTTGTGAGTACAATTGTTTTCTTTTTAGAATAAGGGCTGTAGCTGGCGGAGCTATTCCTGAAATGAAAGATTATGCACCTCAAAAATCAAAATAAAACCATTCTCAATATAACCTATGTAGATACGGATTTAGGTTTGATGATTGCCTGTGCAAGTAAAAAAGGCATTTGCATGTTTGAATTTGCAGATCAAGAACATATAGAGTTGCAAATCAGTCGAATTAGTAAAGCATTTAAAGTTACGCTTTTAGAGGGTGAAAATCCTCATTTTGATACGTTAAGACAGCAATTGAAAGAATACTTCAAAGGAGAGCGTAAAGAATTTAATATTCCCCTGGACTTGGTAGGTACTGATTTTCAGAAGAAAGTCTGGAAGAGTTTGATTGAAATTCCATACGGTTCTACCATCAGTTATGGTGAACAAGCTAAACTCATTGGCAAGCCTAAAGCCGTGAGAGCGGTAGCTAATGCCAATGCTAAAAATAAAGTATCCATTATCCTGCCTTGTCACCGGGTGATTGGGGCAGATGGAAAATTAACCGGTTATGGTGGTGGCTTGTGGCGAAAAGAAAAATTACTGGAGTTGGAGAAGCAACATAGCGTCACAAAATAAGGATACTGGAAGTTTAACCACTTACAGTTTTTACGTAAAAGATTTTATTCCTCGGATTATTATTCTACAAATATCAACCCGCGACTATCACCGGATATATTCTCACCCCCACGGGGTGTTACGACAAAGGTATTTTCTATTCCCACCGTACCTATGCCGGGAATGGCTTTTTTAGGCTCTATGGCAAAGACCATATTTTCCCGTATGGGCATTTTAAAGCCTTTTGCAATCACAGGAAGCTCACCTATGGTCAATCCTACACCATGTCCCAGAAATTTTACCTGACGATTTCCAAAACCCATAAAGTTTTCTTTGAAATCCTCCGTTAGGCTGTCCATAATTGTCATGTAGATATTTTCAGGTGTATTTCCCGGCTTTAGCATTTCAGCTATCTGATACTGAATATCCACACATTTTTGATGTTGCTGCTGCACAGTCTTTTCCAAAGGTTTACCAAACATATAGGTCATGGTTTTATCTGAATAATAGCCGTTGACTCCCAGGCCTGCATCGATAAATATTAAATCGCCGCATCGCAGTTTTCGTTCCCGGCTTCCCACACTTGGAACAGCGGGGCATAAGCCTTTGCTACCTCCGGGACCATTAAAATTAGTTGGATACATGGAGTTTTCTCCAAAGCCTAATTGTGCGACTGGAATTTCTGTATCCAACATCTCAAACCTGGCTGTTCCCTGGTGTCCTTCTTTGACCATCATGGTAAATAACTCAGCACCAAGGTCAGCTTCAGACATACCCTCGCGCAATATAGTCGGCACCATCTCTTCAAATACCCGCTGATGAATTTTACCTGCTTGCTTTATATAATGCAATTCCCAGTCACTTTTTACAGCTTTGGTCATGGCCAATTGATAATCCAGGGCCCTGAAAGATTGAAACGGAAAATATTTTTGCAGAAGCTGAAACATTGATAAAGGCACGAAATCCGCTTCTAAATAAACTTCAGAGGGTAGGGTAGTATAAGCCTGAACTGCATTGCGATAGCTTGACATAGGGCGAATATCCTCAAAATTAGAATCAAGGACAGCACGTTCATAAGTTCTTCTGGCCCAAAAAACAGCATCTTTGTCACGTTGAATTACCAACATGCCTTCCGTCATGGTTCCTGTAAAATAAAAAACATTGATTTTGCTGAAAATCATGGCCATCTTCCATTCCGGTTGTTGTTCGTCCATGATCTGACGAAAAGCATGCATTCTCCTGTTAAGTTCAGTTGTGGGAGTATTATTGTTCATAAAGTTATTCATAATAGTCAAAAATTCACCAACCACCTTTCACCAACCACCAATCACTGTTTAAACCTTTGAATCAAATTGTAAGCTTGATAAATCCCCAATTCGCCGGCTTTACTTAAATCCGACAAACCAAGAGCATCTTCTCCAATAAAAAGATAGGTCAAACCTCTGTTGAAATAGGATTCTGCAAAATCCTGATCAATTTCAATAGCTTTAGAATAATGTACGATGGCAGTTTTAAAATCCTGTTGGGTGCAAAGTATATTAGCTCTGTTATAATGGCTGAAAGCAAAATCTGGCATCAGCTCATTGACTTTATCCAAATCCTTTATTACCATCTCCACATCATATTTTTTCTCTTTTTCGAAAGTTGTCTGTCTCTCTTTCAGGTCTAAAGTGCCCGGACCAATTTCTAAAAAGGAGTTTCTCATGTAGTCAATAAATTTGTAGCGAATATTGGCACGGGTAAAATAAGCCAATGCAAAGTCAGAACGCAGCGAAATGGCCTTGTTCAGATCTTCAAGGGCACTTTCAAAATCTTGTACCAAGGCAAATTCCAGGGCTCTGTAAAAATAAATATCGGCATTTGACGTGTTGGCATCTATTTGAGAACTGATTGTACTAATAGTCTGGAAATGTTTGTCAATCAACTCACTCGTAAGTGCAATTTCCTGACAGGTTATTTTTATATCAGCCCCCAACAATTGTTTCCTGTTGTAGGCATCTATTTGAGGATGATAAAGGTTGGTTTGTCGCAACTGATCAGTTTTGGCATAATAACTCAGCACAAAGTTTTTCTCATTGACCACATCAACAAATTTGTTTTGAACAGCCCCTCTTTTTTCATTTGCATATTCAGACTCAGTTTGGTTGTCTTGAACGTTTTGTGCAGCGTATCGATTGAACATTTCAGCCCTTCTTCCAGTTTTACTCTCAGGAATATCAGCGGCAATTTGATTTTTAGCGTCTAAGTCCTGTTGAATTTTATCCCGAATATTGTCTTTATTAGTCTCTAGATCATGGGCTTTCTGTCTGTATCGATGGGCTTCCCGCATATTGTTCAATGCTCCGTATGCTTCTGCGACACCCCAATAAGCCGGTAAAAAATAAGGGTGTTTATCGATGATGATTTGATAATCAGCAATAGCTTCCTGATAATTATTCAGTTTCATTTCCAATAAAGCCTTGCTGTAACGAGCTTCCATGATGGTAGAGTCCATATCCAGCACTATTTCGAAATCATCTAACGCATTATTATTGTCTCCCAAATTGGAACGAAGAATAGCACGGTTGAGATAAGCTGACAAATTTCCGGGAGACAATTGTACGGCTCGGTCATAGTCTGCCAATGCTTCCATATACCTGTTTTGCTCCACATTGATAATCCCTCTGTTGATATAATCTCCATAAAAATCGGATTGTAACTTGATTGCCATGGAATAATCTTCATAAGCACCGTCGTAGTCTTTTCGCTGTAATTTGAGCAATCCTCTGGCACTCCAGCCTACAAAAGAGCTGCTATCAGCTTGTATTAGTTGATTGAAAGCATTTTCGGCAGCAATGGTATCTTGAGTAGATAGGTAAAGGCGCCCTTTATCGTACCACAACAGCGTATTGCGGGGATTCATTTTCATGTATGTATCAATATCATTCATGGCAGCTTCGTAGTTTTCCAGCTTTTCATATGCATACATTCTGCTGAGTAACAGGTATTGATTGTTGGGGCTAAACTCTAAAGCTTTAGTAAAATCTTGTACTGCACCTTCGTATTTTTCTAACTTCATTCGGGTAAACCCACGCGCATAAAAAGCCTGGGGGAGAAATGGATTTCTCTCGATGGCTTCATTGCCGTCCAGTTCGGCTCCTTCATAATCGCCTAATTGAATTTTGGCAATACAACGATACATGTAGGGTTCAGCAAGATAAGGCTTGATTTTGATGACCTGATTGAAATACTGAATGGAAAGCACATAATCTTCAAAATACAACGCATTCCGGCCGATAGTCAGTATGCGCTCTGTATTCCATTGGGCGGGAACAAACCCCACGTGAAACAGAAATACCAATGATATGATGAATTTATGTTTCAATAGATATTAAATATATAATAGGTGTTATCTACCAGTCAAAAACATTTTCTTCACATCCGGCATTCGCATTGAATGAAGCCGGTATATCAAATTGCTCATCCGGAGTATAACCCAATGTGCTATCTGCCAGCACCTTTTGCATATACAAAGCCCATATCGGCAATGCCATATTGGCTCCTTGTCCCTCAGCGATATTGTCGAAATGAATAGCCCTGTCCTCGCCGCCAACCCAAACGCCTGAAGCCAATGAAGGTGTAAAACCCATAAACCAGCCGTCAGAATTATTTTGCGTCGTTCCTGTTTTTCCACCCATGGGCATGTTCAATTTATACCGGTAACGAACCCTGACGCCTGTGCCTTCATCTATAACGGCTCTAAGCATGTAAATCATTTTGTAAGCTGTAGATTCACTGAAAATTTCATACATATTGGGTGTGAAAGTTCCAATAACATTACCATGACTGTCTTCGATGCGAGTTACATAGAGTGGATCAACCCGGATTCCCTTATTTTGAAAAGCCGTATAAGCATCCACCATTTCTATCAGTGAAATATCTGCGGGACCGAGACAAAGTGAAATAACAGGGTCTAAATGACTTCTGATCCCAAAAGATTGCATCAATTTTACCAAAGATTCCGGTGTAAACAAGCTCATCAAATAAGCTGATATCCAGTTGTTGGAATTGGCAAGTCCCCACTTCAGGGTTACTTCTTCACCTACTCTTGCCGAACTTGTGTTGGTCGGTGACCAATCTTCGCCGTTGCCATCTTTCAAAGTGATGGGTACATTCATGGTTTTGTCACAGGGCCACATGCCTTCATCCATGGCTAAAGTATACAGAAAAGGCTTGATGGTAGAACCAACCTGACGTTTTCCCAGGGTAACCATATCGTACTGAAAATGAGCAAAATCAGGACCACCTACATAGGCTTTTACATGTCCCGTTTTGGAATCTATGGAAACAAATCCGCATCTTAAAAAGTGCTTGATATAGCGTACGGAATCCCTTGGTGACATGATAGTATCTATCATTCCATTGTAGGAGAAGACCTGCATTTCAGTTTTGGTATCGAAAATGCGATTGATCTCTTCTGTGCTTGCACCACTCTTTTTCAGTCGCCTGTACCTTTCAGAGTCACGCATTGACCTGTTTAAGGACGCATTGATTTCTTCTTGAGTCACGTGCTTGGAAAAAGGAGCATAGGACCTTCCCTTTTTTTCCTGAAAGAATGTTCGTTGTAATTGAGGCATATGTTCATTTACAGCCTCCTCCGCATATTGTTGCATCCGGGAATCAATGGTGGTATAAATTTTCAAACCATCTGTATAAAGATTATAAGGCGAACCATCAGGTTTAAAATTTTTATTACAGAAACCGTATAAAGGATTGTTTTCCCATTGCCATAGATCTTCTTTGAATATTTCGTCCTGCCAGCTTGCGTAATTACTTTTGACGGGTTTTTTGGCAGTCATGATAACCCGCAAGTACTGCCTGAAATAAGGTGCCAGTCCTTGTCTGTGATCAATTCGTTGAAAATCTATTTCTAAGGGTAACTGACTGATTGAATCCCTTTCTGCAAGAGAGAGATGACCTGATTTCCGCATTTGATCCAACACCACATTTCTCCTTTGAAGGGCACGGTCAGGAAATCTTCTTGGATTGTATAAAGAAGGATTCTTACACATACCGATCAAGGTAGCTGCTTCTTCTATATTTAATTCTGCCGGCGTAACGTTAAAATAAACATGAGCTGCTGATTTGATGCCGACAGCATTGTATAGAAAATCAAATTGATTGAGATACAGAGTAATGATTTCCTCTTTGGTGTAAATTTTTTCCAATTGCACGGCAATAACCCATTCAATCGGTTTTTGCAAGGCTCTTTGGAATATGTTATTAGCTTTTGGAGAATATAATAATTTGGAGAGTTGCTGGGTTATGGTGCTTCCGCCTCCTGAACTCTTTTGTCTAAACAACCCACGTTTGACAAATACCCTTGCCAATGCCTTTCCATCAATGCCTGAATGATCGTAGAATCTTTCATCTTCAGTGGAAATAAGCGCATCAATGACATGCTTTGAAATCTGATTGTATTCGGTTTTAATGCGATTATCATCACTTTCAGAAAAACTTCCGATTAATTTTAAATCAGCAGAATATAGTTCTGTAGCGTATTTGTTAATAGGATTCTGTAATTGGTCTATAGCCGGCAAATAACCCAGCCAGCCAATGTTGATAAAAAAGAAAATACCGGCGACGGACAATAAGCCGGCAATGAATATTCCCCAAAACCACCGATTAAACGACTTCTTAAAATTTTTGTTATTAGTTTTATCAGCCATGTTTAAAATGATTAACGGGCAAATTTACAATTTTATTTCTTACGAATCTTAGGATTATGGTTTATTAAATCAGTTTATGTTCGTTTCATACCTTTATCAAATCCATAATGATGATATTTGCTATGTGTATGCCAGTACCCGATAAACTCAAATATTGACCGTTCATAATTAAATCCCCGGCTGCAAGATGGGTGGCAGCACTTTGTATGCAGTAATCCGGCAACTCCTGACCAAAACGTTCATGTAGATAGTTAATATCTATACCTTCCGAAGTCCGCAAAGCTATCATTACGTAGTCATTATAGAAATCCTGCTTACTCAGTATTTCTTGTTCAAAAAAGGATTGATGATTCCGGATGCACTCCATATATTGCTGTACTGAAGATACATTCCATTGCCTGGTTTTTCCGTCAAAAGAATGAGCTGATGGTCCGAAACCCAAATAAGGAATGAATTTCCAGTAGGCGCTGTTATGTCTTGATCTGAAACCCGGTTTCGCATAATTGGATATTTCATATGTTTCATAACCGTTTTCTTTCATTTTTTTTCTGAGGAGATTGAACATAGCAATCGCCGTTTCATCATCTGTTTCCCGTATCCTTCCTTCCTTTCGATGCTGCCACAAAGGGGTTCCTTCCTCGTAAGTCAGGCCATAAGCTGAAATATGTTCTACTCCTAAATGAAGAGCAGCATCCAACTGTTCTTCCCAATCAATCATATCTTGTCCGGGCAAAGCATAAATCAAATCGATGCTGATGTTTTTAAAGCCATATTTTCTGGCATTAGCGATGGCAGCATACGCCTGGGCAGCATTATGCCGGCGATTTAACTCCCTTAAATGCTTGTCATTAAAAGTTTGGATGCCTATACTCAATCGATTGATAGGAAGGGGAGAAAGGGAGTCGAGATATGCTTCAGTTAAATCATCAGGATTTGCTTCCAAGGTGATTTCAGCATTGCTGCAAATCGTAAAATATTGGTGCAAAACATCAAAAATTAACCGGAACTGGTCATAATTGAGTACACTGGGAGTTCCTCCTCCAAAGTAAACACTCTGAATTGACTCCCCGTTCAAATCATCTTTTCGTAATTCAATTTCATGGATTAATGCCTGTATAAATGCGTCGATTTTCTTACTGTCAGAGCCGATTTCTCTGTAAAAGTCGCAGTAGAAACATCTTTGGATACAGAAAGGTATATGTATATAAATACCTGCCATGAAAGTTTTTTATCCGACTGTAACTTCCGGATTAATCTTCTTTATCAATCCTTTTAGCACATCGCCGGGACCCATTTCCAAAAATTCGTCAGCACCGTCGGTTATCATATTCTTGACGGTTTGAGTCCATCTGACAGGAGCTGTCAACTGCGCAATTAAATTTTGTTTGATTGCCTCGGGATCGGTTTGAGGATAAGCATTAACATTTTGATATACAGGGCATACAGGCGCAGCAATTAAAGTGTCACTGATAGCTATTTTCAATTCTTCGCTCGCAGGTAGCATCAAAGGAGAGTGAAAAGCACCGCCTACCGGTAATTTTAAGGCACGTTTGGCTCCTTTTGCTTTCAGTGCTTCACAAGCCATGTCTATACCTGCCACAGAACCTGAAATCACCAATTGTCCCGGACAGTTATAATTTGCCGGTACTACCACTTCAGTGGTGATTGAATCGCAAACTTCTTCCACATCCTCGTCACTTAATCCCAGCACAGCAGCCATGGTGGATTCTTCCATCTCACAGGCTTTCTGCATAGCTAAAGCACGCTTATAAACCAATTTCAATCCATCTTCAAATGATAAGGCTTGGGCTGCCACCAAAGCGGAAAATTCGCCCAAGGAATGTCCGGCGACCATATCAGGTTTAAAATCCTTTCCCAATACCAATGCGGAAATTACCGAATGCAAAAAAACGGCAGGTTGGGTTACTTTGGTCTGCTTTAAGTCTTCGGGTGTTCCATCAAACATCAAATCAGTTATTCTAAAACCAAGGATTTCATTTGCTTTTTCAAAATACGTACGGGCAACCTCAGATTGTTCATACAAATCTTTACCCATCCCAACAAATTGAGCTCCCTGGCCGGGAAAAACATAAGCTTTCATACGATTATAATTTTTAATTGCAAATTTCTTTTTATACATACAAAAAAAGATGATTTTAATGTACTGAATAGCAACTGTAACAGTCTTAAAATCATCTTCTTAGAATTTTGTCGGGGTGGCGGGATTCGAACTCGCGACCCCCTGCTCCCAAAGCAGGTGCGCTAACCGGACTGCGCTACACCCCGTGTTTGTTTCAAAACGGCTGCAAAGATAAGGTATTTTTTTAGATATCCAAGCGGGTTTATGGGGGTTTTTTGAAATTTATCATGTAGATTTGCATTCCAATTTTATTAATTAGTCTATGAACATAATACTCAAGTATTTTCCTGATTTATCTCAGCAACAAAAGCAGCAATTCGAGGCTTTATATGCTCTTTACACGGATTGGAATGCTAAAATCAACGTAATTTCCCGAAAGGATATAGAAAATCTTTACATGCATCATGTTTTGCATTCTTTGGCTATCGCTCAGTTTATTGATTTCAAGCCTGGATCAAAGTTGTTGGATGTAGGCACAGGTGGTGGATTTCCGGGCATTCCTTTGGCCATACTTTTTCCTGAATGTGATTTTTTATTGATCGACTCCATTGCTAAAAAAATCAGGGTAGGGCAGGAGGTTGCAAATGCTATTGGGCTAAAAAACACAGCATTACAACAAAAACGCATACAGGAAGAAAAAGCAAAGTTTGATTTTGTGGTCAGTCGCGCTGTGATGCCGCTTCCTGAATTGGAGAGATTGGTGAGAAAAAACATTGCGTATGAACAAAAAAATGCACTGCCTAATGGTTTGATAACCCTGAAAGGAGGTGAGGTTCAAGACGAAACACGGCCTTTTAAAAACATAGTCAACATCATTGAAATCAGCGACTTCTTTGAAGAAGATTTTTTTAAGACCAAGAAAATCATTTATCTTCCTTTGAAAGGACAGAGAAAATAATCCGAATCATAAAAAATCACTACTTTTGTGGCAATTTCTATTTTATAAAGTATGTACAGGACAAATCATTGTGGTGAATTACGCTTGCAAGACGCAGGTAAAAAAGTGACCTTAGCAGGTTGGGTTCAAAAAATCAGAAGGATGGGGGGTATGACTTTCATCGACTTACGGGATCGTTATGGCATTACGCAATTGGTTTTTAATCAGGACATTCATGCTGAATTATGCGATTGTGCCAATGAACTGGGACGTGAGTTTGTAGTGCAAGTTAGTGGTATCGTATCTGAAAGAAGCAATAAAAACAAACACATTCCAACCGGAGACATTGAAATTTTAGTAGATGATTTAGTGGTTCTGAATGAGTCAGTTACACCTCCTTTTACCATAGAAGAAAATACGGATGGGGGAGATGATTTGCGTATGAAATATCGTTATTTGGATTTAAGAAGAACCAATGTCAAAAATAATCTTGTTTTGCGTCATAAAATTGCTTTTGAAACACGCAGTTATTTGAATAAACAGCAATTTTTGGAAGTTGAGACCCCAATATTGATTGGTTCTACACCTGAAGGAGCCAGGGATTTTGTCGTTCCTTCACGCATGAATCCAGGACAGTTTTACGCTTTACCTCAATCACCTCAATTATTCAAACAACTATTGATGGTCTCCGGATTTGACCGATATTTCCAAATTGCCAAATGCTTTAGAGATGAGGATTTGCGCGCCGACAGGCAACCTGAATTTACACAGATTGACTGTGAAATGTCATTTGTAGAACAGGAAGATATCTTGCAAATGTTTGAAGGTTTGATAAAGCATTTGTTCAAAACCATCAAAAATATTGATATTCAATATGATTTCCCAAAAATGACCTATGCAGATGCCATGAAATATTATGGTTCGGATAAACCGGATATTCGTTTTGATATGAAATTTGTGGAACTGAAAGAAGCTGTTTCAGGAAATGATTTTGTGGTGTTCGACAGTGCCGAATATGTTGGGGGCATCTGTGCTAAAGGTTGTGCGTCTTATACACGCAGGCAAATTGACGAATTGACGGATTTTGTAAAACGTCCGCAAATAGGTGCCAAAGGGTTGGTTTATATCCGTTGCGAGGATGATGGTTCGTTCAAATCTTCTGTTGATAAGTTTTATTCTCAAGATGATTTGAGAAGAATAACCAAGCTATTTAACGCACAAGCCGGTGACCTAATCCTCATATTGGCAGGGGAGAAGGGACATACTCAAAAGGCTTTGTGCGAACTGAGACTCTTGATGGGTTCAAAATTAGGTCTTCGCAAAACAGATGACTATAAACCACTGTGGGTCATCGATTTTCCTCTCTTTGAATGGGATGAAGAAACCCAACGTTATTATGCCATGCATCATCCGTTTACATCTCCCAAAAAGGAAGATATTCACTTATTAGACAAGGCTACAGGTGATGTTAGAGCTAATGCCTATGATTTAGTTATCAACGGTGTGGAGTTGGGTGGGGGATCGATTAGAATTCACGACAGTAACTTACAGAATAAAATGTTTGAGTTGCTCGGCTTTACCAAAGAGCAAGCAGAAAAGCAATTTGGTTTTCTGATGAAAGCATTTCAATACGGAGCACCTCCGCATGGAGGAATTGCTTTTGGCCTGGACAGATTGGTTTCTTTATTCGCTGAATTAGATTCAATCCGCGACTGCATAGCTTTCCCTAAAAACAATGCCGGTCGTGATGTGATGATCAATGCACCGTCTGTCATAGATGCTGTACAATTGGAGGAATTGTCGATCAAACTGATCGAAACTAAAAACTAAGAACTAAGAACTAAGAACTAAAAACGTAAAGTGAGAGAGGGTATAAACCTAAATGCCTTCTCTTTTTTGTCAAACATCCTATTTGACATAATATAAATTATAGGAAAATTCAGATGTTTTGTTTATGTTTGCGCCGTGATTCAAACATCGGTGCTTTTTTAATTTAAGTTTCTGTGTATGAGGATTGTATTAAAAATATTAATCAGTAGTAGAAAAAATATAAGACAAAAAAAATCGTCCTTGCCTGAGCAACGAAGTTGCGAGTTTGGACGATTTAGCTATTTGAGTGTAAATATTTTAATAATTACTTCTGGACATCATCAACGGTAGCAGCCTGTGGTTCTTCCTTTTTGACTGCCGGTTTTTTGGGAACTTCCGTAATTTCTTGCTGCTCGGTAAATTTATTGATAATTTCTTTGTCCGGATTTGTTCTACGTGCATAAGCACTTTCGTAAAATAAATCACGAATTTGAGTCAAAATCGGATCAACAGATAAACCGGTATCCATATTCAAGTTTTCGAGAATTCCTTTGGCTTCAGAAATAGATTCAGGTTTGGGAATCTGAATAACACATTGTAAATTAGTATCTTGCTCGTTTGTAAATGTTGCTGTATAGATTTTTCCGATAACGCGGGCACCTTTATTCATGGACACACGCCCTACACAAAAAATGTTGCCAACAACAGTTCCTTCCAAAAGCAATTCCGAGCAAATAATATCACCCGTTATTTGTGACGAACTATCAACAATCACCCGATTATTGGTGAAAATTGTACCGTTAAAGTTACACTCAATGCGAATTGCCTTGTGAGATTTGATATAACCTTCAACAAAACTGATCTTAGGAATTAGAATTGGTGAATCGTCATTCCTGTAGTTTTCTTTTTTAGAACCATCTCCATTCATTTTTTTATGTGTTTTTTTAGAGGACATGAATATTGTTTTAAGTCATACATAACAAATGAAGCAACTTCATTTATATATAAGAAGACAAAGGTAAAAAAAGTTTATATAAAAGCAATAATTTAACATGTTTTTGTTAAAAAAATAATAGAAAAATGACTGACATTTACTAATCAAGTAATTAAAAATGAATGGTTTACCATACCCTACTTCGTTTTTTTTGCTTGAACGAAAAGTTTAAGAGTGAGACCTCCTTTTCAGCTTATCGGGCAAGGTCATACTGTCAATCAAGAAGAAAAACAAAATTTATAAGTATAAAACGTTCAAAAAATATTACCTTTGTGCTTCAAAATAGAAACTGAAAAACAATAAAAAAATGACATTCAACGATATCATCAAAAAAATCTTTGGTAACAAAGCGCAGCGCGACTTGAAGGAAATTGAACCCTATGTAAACAGAACCAAAAAAGCGTACGAAACAGTCGTTCAGTTATCCAATGATGAGTTAAGAGCTTTTGCCGAAGATCTGAAAAAGAAAGTCAGGGATTATACTGCTGCCGACATTTCTCGTATTGAAGAACTGAAAGCATCTGTGGAAGAAACGGAAATTCATCAACTTGAAAAAATTTATAATGAAATTGATAAGTTGGAGAAAGAAGTAATTTCTAGAAATGAAAAGATTTTGGAAGATATCCTTCCGGATGCCTTTGCCGTAATTAAGGATACGGCTCGCAGATTCACTGAAAATAAAGAAATTAGGGTTAAAGCTACTCAGTTCGACCGGGAGTTGGCTGTAAAACACGACTTTGTATCTATAGAAGGCGATACCGCTATCTACAAGAACGAGTGGTCTGCCGGAGGAAACATGATCAAATGGGATATGGTACATTATGATGTGCAACTTTTCGGTGGTGCGGTTTTGCACAAAGGAAAAATTGCAGAAATGGCTACCGGTGAGGGAAAAACACTGGTGGCTACCCTACCCGTCTTTCTAAATGCTTTGACCGGACTCGGCGTGCATGTGGTGACTGTGAATGACTATCTTTCTAAACGTGACTCTGAATGGATGGGTCCTTTGTATATGTTCCACGGCTTGTCTGTGGACTGCATTGACAAACACAGGCCTAATTCCGAAGAGCGTCGTCAGGCCTATCTTGCTGATATTACATTCGGTACCAATAATGAATTTGGTTTCGACTACCTTCGGGATAATATGGCTATACATCCGGAGGATTTGGTGCAAAGAAAGCATAATTATGCCATTGTGGATGAGGTTGACTCAGTTTTGGTGGATGATGCACGTACTCCGTTAATTATTTCTGGTCCCGTACCTCGGGGTGACGACCAGCTTTTTGACGATTTACGTCCGAAAGTAGAAAAATTAGTTACCGCCCAAAAAACGCTGGCAACTAGATACTTGGCTGAAGCAAAGGAGTTGATGAAATCTGAAGATGAAAAGAAACGAGAAGAAGGTGCATTGGCTTTGTTTCGTTCTTACAAAGGATTACCTAAAAACACTCCACTGATCAAGTTTTTAAGTGAACCGGGCATCAAAGCCCAACTCTTGAAAACTGAAGAGTTCTATATGGAACAGCAAAATAAAAACATGCACATTGCCACTGACCCTCTGTATTTTGTGATAGATGAAAAGAACAGAGGAATTCATTTGACGGACAAAGGAATAGATTTAATAACCGGGAACTCAGAAGATCCGAAATTCTTTGTGTTACCGGACGTGGGTAGTGAAATCGCCGAATTAGAAAAGAACACCTCCCTCTCCCCTACTGAAAAACAAGCTGCGAAAGATGAAATTCATCAAAATTACGCCATCAAATCAGAACGTGTACATACTATAAATCAATTATTAAAAGCTTATACGCTTTTTGAGAAGGATGTTGAGTATGTGGTGCTGGACAACAAGGTGAAAATTGTAGATGAACAGACAGGGCGTATCATGGAGGGGCGTCGCTATTCAGACGGTTTGCATCAGGCGATTGAAGCTAAAGAAAACGTGAAGATAGAAGCGGCAACACAAACTTTTGCTACCATCACCCTGCAAAATTATTTCAGGATGTACAACAAGTTGGCCGGTATGACGGGTACTGCTGAAACTGAAGCCGGTGAGTTCTGGGATATCTACAAATTAGATGTAGTGGTTATTCCTACCAATAAGCCCATAGCAAGGGACGACATGGAGGACCGCGTATACAGGACCAAACGCGAGAAATATAACGCTGTTATTGAAGAGATTGATAACCTTATTAAGGCCGGACGCCCGGTATTGGTAGGTACGACTTCTGTGGAAATTTCCGAGTTGTTAAGCAGGATGTTGACAGCAAGAAGGATCAAACATAATGTGCTGAATGCTAAATTACATCAGCGAGAAGCTGATATCGTTGCAGAAGCCGGACAAAGTGGTACTGTAACCATTGCGACCAATATGGCGGGTCGTGGTACAGACATTAAATTAAGTCCGGAAGTAAAAAAAGCGGGCGGACTGGCTATCGTCGGCACTGAACGTCACGAAAGCCGTCGCGTTGACCGTCAGCTGAGAGGTCGTGCCGGTCGTCAGGGAGATCCGGGTTCCTCGGTGTTTTTTATTTCCTTGGAAGATGACTTGATGCGTTTATTTGGTTCTGAGCGCATAGCTTCGGTGATGGACAGATTAGGTTTCAAAGAAGGCGAAATGATTGAACATTCTATGATCTCAAAATCTATCGAACGCGCCCAGAAAAAAGTAGAAGAAAATAACTTTGGCATTCGAAAACGACTGTTGGAATATGATGATGTGATGAATTCTCAAAGAGAAGTGGTCTATTCAAAACGCCGACACGCTTTAATGGGTGAAAGAATCGGGGTAGAAATTACAAATATGATTTATGATCTCTCTGACAACATCGTCGAAAATGCGAAAGACATCCAGGATTATGCCTATTTCGAAGAAGAATTACTTAGAAATTTCGCGATCAATGCTCCTGTTGAAGAGGAACAGTTTATTTCCGGAAGAGTTAGTGATATTTCCGGGAAGGTCGCAGAAGAAGCTTTGACTTCCTTCAACCGGAAGATGGATAAGTTGGCTGATATTGCGTATCCTGTGATTAAACAGGTATATGAAAAACAGGGGCAACAATACGAAAATATATTGGTACCTATAACCGATGGAAAGCGCATATATAATATTTCTGCCCATTTGGAGACTGCTTACTCTACGAAAGCCAAAGAAATTGTACGCTCGTTCGAGAAACAAATTTTATTGCATGTTATTGATGATGAGTGGAAAGAACATTTACGTCAGTTGGATGAATTGCGTAATTCAGTGCAAACGGCTTCGTATGAACAAAAAGATCCGCTTTTGATTTATAAATTGGAGTCTTTCGGTTTGTTCAAAGAAATGATCGAATCGATGAACAGAAAGGTGGTATCTATACTTATGCGAGGACAAATTCCTGTGCGTGAGCCTGAACAAGTCAGGGAAGCACGTCTTGCTCAACGCCTGGATTTAAGTCGCTACAGAACCCAAAAAGACGAATACAGCCCTGGTCAGGATCCTACCAAACAAGATACACGCGAAAATCAGCGAACAGAGCCCATTCAGGCGGAGAAAAAACCCGGACGTAATGAACCTTGTTTCTGCGGAAGCGGTAAAAAATACAAACATTGTCATGGTAGATAAATGCGGCAAGACATAAAAACACATATAAAAATTAAACAGTATGCTGAATTATATCATTTGGGACGTTGATCCGGTACTATTTAGTTTAGGTAATATTCATGTCAGATGGTACGGTTTGCTTTGGGCATTGGGCATTTGGTTTACCTTGGTCATCACCCAAAAAATATTCAAGCATGAAAAATTACCCGACAAATGGACAGATAGTTTGTTTTTATACACGGTTTTGGGAGCCATTATAGGTGCGAGACTCGGCCATTGTTTGTTTTACAATCCGGCTTATTACTTAGCCCATCCACAAGAAATTTTGTTTATTTGGAAAGGCGGACTGGCCAGCCATGGCGGTGCGATAGGGATTGTCATATCAACTTACTTATTTGATAAAAAATTCTCTAAAAAAGGCCTGATTTGGGTATTTGACAGACTGGTCATTGGTGTAGCGGTCTGTGGTGCCATGATTCGTTTAGGTAACTTGATGAACTCGGAAATTTATGGAGGCCCCACTACCCTGCCCTGGGGTTTTATCTTTGTACGCGATAATCAAGTATCGCCCATGCATCCTACCCAAATTTATGAAGCCATTTATTGTCTGCTTACCTTTGGTGTCACCTATTGGCTCTATTGGAAACGTGAGGCCCATAAACGTACCGGCTTGATATTCGGTGTATTCCTTATAGGTATTTTCCTTTCTCGTTTCTTTGTTGAATTCATCAAAAACAACCAGGAAAGTTTTGAAGAAGGTATGCTCCTTAACATGGGACAATTACTTAGTATTCCCTTTATCATTTGGGGTATATGGTTGATTTTTTCAAGTACTAAACAAAAATCCAAATAAAAATCACAACAAACAGCAAGGCCGGCAACATATTGATAATCCTCAATTGCTTTATTCCCAAAATATTAACCCCTAAACCTATCAATAATATTCCACCTACATTGGTCAAGCCATGAATGATGTCAGGTGTGAAAATTTGTGATGCCCACATGGCTAAAAGTGTTATTCCTCCTTGAAAGATAAATAAAGGTATAGCGGAAAACGCAACCCCTATCCCGAAAGCGGAAGCTAAAATGATAGCAGAGAAAAAGTCCATCAAAGATTTGGTTAACAACAAATCAGAAGATACGCCCGTTCCTTCCTGGATGGCACCTATAATAGTCATTGAACCAATACAAAACAACAGGAAGGAAGTTACCAACCCTTCGGTAAATTTTTCACTTCCAATCTTCATTTTGGTTTTCAGGTAATTACCCAATTTATCTGCTGCAGACTCTATATTCATCCACTCTCCGCACAAAGCACCCAAAGCTACACTTATTACAACGATTAATATATGCTTCAATTCAAAAACCATCGAAACACCAATGGCAATGGTAAATAATCCAATGGCTTGAAAGTAGATTGAGGTAAATCTTTCAGACATTTTCTTTTTAAACAAAATACCTATGGTTGCCCCTGCTATTACCGCAACTGTATTGACTATCGTACCGATCATATATAATTTTTACTCGCTAAAACAGGCTGCAAAGTTAAGAATTTTTCTGCATGCAGATAAGGATAATTTTTGCTACATTTGCAGTTCGCTATTTTTAATCTGTTGTTTTCTGATGAATTCATTTCTATATCGCATAGCATCAATATTTTATCGGCGTCATCAAGAAAAACTCAACGCGTTTACCTTTGTTTTCCCAAATCGACGCGCCGGTTTGTTCTTCCAAAAGTATTTGTCTGAAGTCACAGAAAAGCCTTTATTTTCTCCTGAGATCATCACCATAGAATCTTGTTTTTTACAGGCTTCAAACTTAGAGTTAGCTGACAAACTCAGCAGTCTCTTTAAGCTATATAAGATTTACAAAACAGTCGGCAAATCAAACGAAAGTTTCGACACCTTCGCTTTTTGGGGCGAGATGTTGTTGGCTGATTTTAACGAAGTAGACAAACATAGAGTTAACGCTCGTCAACTTTTCACAAACATCAGTGAGTTGAAAGAAATTGATACATTCTTTGAAGTGTTTACTGAAAATCAAGTGCTTGCCATTCAACAATTCTGGAAAGATTTTGAACCTTCACGCAGGAACAAATCACGCAATCAATTTGTTGCCACCTGGAATGTCTTATTTCCTGTATATGAACAGTTTAAAAGAGAATTGTTAAGTGAAGGTTTAGGCTATGAAGGCATGATCGCTAAATGGGTAACTGATAAATTGTTGAATAACGAAGACATATCTTGGTTCAAGGATAAACAATTCGTTTTCATTGGATTTAACGCTTTGAATCCTTGCGAAAAAGTATTGATGACGGAGCTGCAGAAAAAAGAGCAAGCAGATTTTTACTGGGATTATGAAGCCCCTGAATTGAGGGATAATAACAATCCGGCATCCTTATTTTTTAAAGAAAACACCCGGCAATTTAAATCAAAGTATGAAATCAAACCACAGATTGAATCTTTTAACGACAAGCAGATCGAATTGATTGAGATTCCTTCTTCAGTAGGGCAAACTAAAGAAATCTATCATATCCTTGATAGTTTATATCCAGAAAATAAAGAAAATTCATTTCTTGAGACTGCGGTCGTTATTCCGGATGAAAACCTTTTGTTGCCTTTGTTGTATGCTATACCGGAACATATCAACAAGATTAATGTTACTATGGGATATCCCATGCAATTTACACCTGTAGCGGGATTGATGGAGCATATTTTTGAATTGCACAAAAGGAAAAAAATAATTGACGGAGAAGTGAAGTTTTATCACCGTACCGTCTCTAATGTACTGAACCATCAGTTTATCATCATGGTTTGTGGTGATATTATCAACAATATCAACTCGCATATCCGGCAACAAAACCTAATTTATGTTCCTGCGGAAGTTTTGCATCAACACGAATTATTACAAGCTATTTTTCAACCTGAAGTTGGAAATGATACTTTATTGAATTATTTGCTGAATATTCTTAAATTACTTTATGGTTCCCGGCAAAAAATTAAAGAGAAGTCGGTGGATTATCAATTAGAATCCGGTTTTTTATATCAATATTACATTACTGTCAATCGCTTGTCCGGCATATTGAAAACGTACGAACCGGCAATCGGCATGCAGTTGGATACTTTGATCAGCTTGGTCAAACAATTGACAACCGGCATCACAATCCCTTTTGTAGGTGAGCCATTGGATGGACTGCAAGTCATGGGAGCTCTGGAAACGCGAGGTTTGGAATTTGAGAACGTCATAATCAGTTCCTTTAACGAAGGTATTTATCCGAAAAAAAGTTTCTCTGATAGCTTTATTCCTTATAATCTTCGAAAAGGCTTTGGCTTACCAACTTACGAACATCAGGATGCCATTACATCCTATAATTTTTATCGTTTAATCCATAGGGCAAAACGTATATTTTTACTTTTTGATTCACGAATTGATGATGGTAACACCGGTGAAGTGAGTCGTTTTTACCATCAGCTGAAATATCTCTATCAATTAAATATAGTTGAAAGAAAAGTTACTTATGATATTAGCATTCGGGCAGACGATGACATTCAAATCGAAAAAGATGCAAGTATTATAGGAAAGCTCAACTCATTTTTAGATGCTTCTCAAAGTGACACAGCATTGAATGCAAGCAGCATCAATACTTATATAAAGTGTCCGTTGAAATTTTATTTCTCTCATATTGAGAAAATTCAACCTATGGACGAATTGTCGGAAAAACTTGAAGCGGACGTTTTTGGGAGTATTTTCCACCGGGTCATTGCTCGATTGTATCAACCCTTTATAAATCAGACCATTCATTCTGAGATGTTGGAGTCAATACTCAGGGATGAAGACACCATCAAATCCCATATTTCAGAAGCATTTGCATATCTTTCTTTTAAGTTACCTGCCGGTAGTATAATAGAGTTGCGTGGTAATGACTTATTGATTGCAGAAGTTATCTTTAAATACATTAAGGGAGTATTGAAGAGCGATAAAAAACACACACCTTTTACCTACATCAGTGGAGAGGAGGAATACAAATCAAGACTGCAAACGCGCTACGGTAATGTAAATTTGAAGGGGTACATTGATCGTGTTGACGCCAAGGATGGGGCTGTCAGAATTATTGATTATAAAACTGGTGGTGGCTCACTTGAGTTCAAGGATTGGTCAGACTTGTTTACCCATGAACTTGAATCCAAAAAACAGGTACCTCATGTTTTACAAATATTACTTTATGGTTATTTGTATAAACAGAAGACTCAATCGAAACAAATTATGCCGGCAATCATTTATACAAAACATATTTTTAATCAAGATTTTTCACCACTGATAGTTTATAAACCGGAAAAGGAGCCTAATGTCATCGACAATTATTTCGATGTTGAGGAAAATTTCCTTACCGGACTAACTTCCTGTGTGGAAGAAATTTTTGACCCGGAGATTCCTTTTAAACAAACACAATTACACGATAATTGTAAATATTGCGACTTCAAAAATATATGCAATAGATGAAAAAAATTTTTAGTATGTCAAAATTAAATCTTTCCTTTGTACCCGATTTTTCAAATTTTAAAATCCAATGGATAGTTTTTTAGTTGTTGATAGTTAAGAAATCATCGTCTCAAAAGAATAATAGTGCAAAACATCTGTTTTGAAAATATATAAAAATGGCAAAATTAGTAGGTTCAATAAAAGTAGATATTCAGAAATGTAAGGGCTGTGATCTATGTGTGGTTGCTTGTCCTTTGGATGTAATTACATTGTCGAAAGATGCAAATACCAAGGGTTATAATTTTGCACATATGGTTAATCCTGATGCTTGTACCGGGTGTTCCGCCTGTGCAGAAGTATGTCCTGAAGCATGTATAACAGTTTATAGAGTAAGAGTATGAAGAAAGATTCTGAGGAAATCATGTTGATGAAAGGCAATGAAGCCATTGCTCATGCTGCGATTCGTTGCGGGTGCGACGGTTATTTTGGTTATCCGATTACCCCTCAATCGGAAGTAATGGAAACCTTGATGGAATTAGAGCCCTGGAATACTACCGGCATGGTTGTGTTGCAGGCTGAAAGTGAGGTTGCTTCCATCAATATGGTTTATGGTGCTGCCGGTTGTGGCAAAAAAGCCATGACATCATCTTCCAGTCCCGGTGTCAGCTTGATGCAAGAAGGTATTTCCTATATGGCAGGTGCCGAACTACCGGGTGTAATCGTGAACGTAATGCGTGGTGGTCCGGGCTTGGGCACCATACAACCCAGTCAAGCTGATTATTTTCAGGCGGTTAAGGGAGGAGGACATGGAGATTATAAAATGCCGACCTTGGCGCCGGCTTCTGTTCAGGAAATGGCAGACTTGACGGTCCTGGCTTTCGATTTGGCTTTTAAATACCGCACGCCAACAATGTTGCTGGCTGATGGCATCATTGGTCAAATGATGGAAAAGGTAGTGCTCCCACCCTATCAATCCCGATTAACAGAGGATGAAATACGTGTAAAATGTCCTTGGGCAACTTTAGGAAAACCTCACGGGAAAAAGCCTAATCACATTACTTCTTTGGAATTGCTCAGCGAAGATATGGAGAACTTGAACAAGCGTTTGCAAACCCGTTATCGCATCTTAGAAAAAGAAGAAGTAAGGTTCGAAGAAATTGCTTGTGAGGATGCTGATTACGTGTTTGTAGCATTCGGTATCTCCGCCAGGGTTTGTCAGAAAGCAGTTGAAATCGCTCGTAATGAAGGCATCAAAGCAGGTTTACTTCGTCCCATCACACTTTATCCTTTTCCTGTTGAAAAAATTAAAGAATTGTCAAATCGCGTAAAAGGTTTTATTTCCGTGGAATTAAGTGCCGGACAGATGGTAGAAGACGTACGATTAGCGGTTAATGGCAAAGTTCCTGTTGAGTTTTATGGTCGTATGGGTGGTGTTGTTCCTTCACCAAATGAAGCATTCAACGCCTTAAAAGATAAGTTGATTCAATAAATTGAAAAGAAATTATGAAAGTTACAGATATAGTTAATCCGGCAAATTTAGTTTATAAAAAGAACTCGGTCTTAAATGATTTGCCCATGCACTATTGTCCGGGATGCAGTCATGGTGTAGTGCATAAACTTTTGGGTGATATCATTGAAGAACTGGATATTCAAGAGCAAACCATAGGTGTTGCTCCGGTAGGATGTGCAGTTTTTGCTTATAAGTACTTGGATATTGACTGGCAACAAGCGGCACATGGTCGTGCTCCCGCTTTGGCGACTGCAATCAAAAGATTATTGCCGGATCGTTATGTATTTACTTATCAAGGAGATGGCGATTTAGCAGCTATTGGTAGTGCCGAAACTTTACATGCCTGCAATCGTGGTGAAAATATCGTTATCATCTACATCAACAACGGGATTTATGGCATGACCGGTGGTCAGATGGCACCCACTACCCTATTGGGAATGAAGTCAACTACTTCTCCTAAAGGACGCATGTACGAAAGAGATGGTAATCCATTGGATATGCCTAAATTACTGGCTGGACTGGATGGTGTTTGCTACGTAACCCGTCAGGCTGTACATACAGTCGGAGCGGTTAAAAAATGCAGAAGAGCAATTAAAAAAGCTTTTGAATATTCAGCTTTGAACAGAGGAACATCCATAGTTGAAGTGGTTTCTACTTGTAATTCGGGATGGAAATTGACACCGGATGGCGCTAACAAATGGATGGTCGAGAATATGTTTTCACAATATCCTTTAGGGGATATAAAAGATACAATACAAGCAGAGAAAAAATGACAGAAGAAATTATTATTGC
>ERZ795030.253-NODE-253-length-86634-cov-17.286351_pt1 | contig 86634 bp, 80 predicted proteins | sample MGYA00375122_ERZ795030 | MGnify/ENA primary metagenome ERZ795030 (study PRJEB30165, sample SAMN05720146) | activated sludge metagenome | isolation source: anaerobic digester from wastewater treatment plant | place: Japan | collected 2015-04-20 ... | reverse complement strand
GGTCTTCAATTAATTATGCAAAGATAATCTTTACTTAACTAATCTTGAACCAAATATTTATTATGGAAAAGAAAAACACCATTGTCGTTCTTGTCTTTATTTTTGCGTTTTTGTTTGGCAGGCAGCTTTTTGCCATTGACCAAAAATCGACAAGTGAAACGGCGGCCAATGTTACACTTAATATAGTGTCGGGTGGCACAACGTCGTATAGTATTGTTTACGGTGCGGCCGGCGGAACAGTCGCTCAAAATAATGCTACGCAGTTGGCAGCCGCCATCAAATCGGCAACGGGCTGTACGATTACGACCAAAACGGATGCCAGCACACCGGGAACGTACGAAATTATCCTTGGACCAAGCAATACGCGTCCGGAGTGTGCTTCCATGAATTCTACGTTGGGCGAATTTGGTTATCGTATTGCCATTTCTGGTCAAAAACTGATAATAACGGCAACGGATGCCAACCACATGGTAGTGGCACTCAAACGTTTCGAAGTGGGCATATTGAAAAGTACACTATTGGCAGGAAGTGGATTTTTGAAATTTAGCACAACCAACGACCAATACGCCGATTTTTCGCAAACGCAAGCGACGCTTCGAAGCATTATCAGTAATGGTTACAACTATTCGCTAAGCCAAACGTTGGTGTGCAGTTGTCCTAAGGACGGCACTATTTATGTGGCGCAAGGTGCAGGTACTGATGGCACTTATTTCTATTTTTGTAACAGAACATCGGGCGATACTTCATCACGAGTGTACAAATACAAAATGGACGGCACTTATGTTTCGAAAACAGCTGCGTTTGCAGGCAACCATAGTAACGACCTTGCCGTAGACACAAAAAATAATCGTGTGCTGATAGTGAATGGAACGGGTGCACCTACTAAATTGACCGAAATAAATCTCAGCAATATGAGTGTCAATAGCCAACAAATTACCATAGGACGTGGTGTGGGTGCGTTGGTCTATAGTCCTGATCGCGATACGTATGCCGCCAGTCAAGGAGGTAATTGTGTGTTTTATATGGGTGCTGATTTAGCGTACGACTCCAGTAAAGATTATTCGCGCAACAGAACGACTGAGGGTTCCGGCAGCCATACGGCACAGGGTATGGGTTGCGATGTGGATTATGTCTATTTTCCGATGAGCGGCAGTTCAAACAACATTTTGGTTGCTTACGATTGGAAAGGAAATTATAAAAAAACTTTCACTTTGGCCACCACAAAGGAATCGGAAAGTATGTTTGAACACAACGGTGTTTATTACGTGAACTATTATACTTCCGGAAACGGTGCTCAATTGTACCGTGTAGATATTACACTTATTTATACTTCGGGCTTGTAAATCAATAATTTAAATCATCTGTAAACTTTCAGAATATAACGACCATGAAAAAATTATTCTTATTTTTTGCTATTTTGTGCGTTCAGTCGTTGCCTATGTGGGCATCTTCATTTAAAGTGTTGAACATTGACCCAAACGGCGGTGCTAACACTATGATTGCACACAATTTGATTTCCGATATCGGTTCAAGTTTTATTATTACCAATCCCACTCGTGCCGGTTATACATTTACCGGTTGGACGGGCACGGGAACAACATATCTTAGTCGTCGAGGCTTTACGGGTTCCGGTGCTAATGAAGTTTCGTTTAATGGTACCAGCGATTATTACGATTTAGGGCGTACCTATATGTACACTGACCGTATTACTGTCAATCTGTGGGCATATATGGATAATTGGTCGGAATATAGTTCTGTTAATATGCGCTTAATCAGTTGTACGCAAACGGGTGGTTGGAGTTTTGAAACATCAAGTAATAGAATTCGCTTTGCTTGCTACGATAGTGGTAAAGGTTATAAAAGTCTTATCTCATCAATGCTTTGGTCTGATTTAGCAGCCGGTTGGCACATGTTTACGCTGACGTTCGATGGCACCAATGTACGTGGTTATGTTGATGGTGTACTACAGGGCGCAGGTAAGGATTTTGAGAGCGGTGCAATAGGCTACAATGCCACGAACAGCATTTTGTTAGGTGCTGAAGCAGGTGCTGGCAGTACGCCGGCAGGCAACTATTTCAAAGGAAAGATAAGAGATGTTACTATTGTTAATGCAACTCTTAGTACAAAAGATGTGGCAAAGCTTTATAACGAAGGAAATGTGAGTGGTAGCGACAATGCTGCTGTAGTACGTTACTATGTGCCCGAAGCGAATACGGCTTTGAAGGCGTCATGGTCGGCTAATGCTGCAACGACACTCACTATTGATGCTAACGGCGGTGTAAATAGTATGTCTTCATCGACTTACAGCCAAGCAGCAGGTACGTCGCTGACAATTACCAATCCCACTAAGGCAGATGCTACTTTTAAATGCTGGGATGCCAATACAAATAAATATATCAGTAATTATCAAGGGTTTACATGTTCTTCACCACAAGAAGTATCGTTCAATGGCAGCAGTACCTATTATGACCTTGGTCGTACCTATATGTTTACCGATGTAATCACTGTGAACCTTTGGGGCTACATGTCTTCTTGGGCAGATTATGCCAACGGAATGCGCATGATAAGCTGTACGGAAAAAGGCGGATGGAATATAGAACATGTTGATGGCTATATACGTTTTGCCATTTATGACGGTGCCGCAAAGCGATACAGGTCGTTTATAAGTTCTAAAAAATGGTCGGAAATTTCTGCCGGTTGGCACATGTTCACGCTTACGTTTGACGGTACTTTGGCGGTAGGATTTCTTGATGGACAAGAAATTGCGCGTAGTACGGTTTTTAATGGAGAAATTGGTTATAATGCATCAAATAGTATTTTAATTGGTGCAGAAGCCGGTGTGGATAATTTGCCTGCAGGTTCTTATTTCAATGGAAAATTGAAAAATATTTGCATCATGAATGTCGCTATTACGGCTGATGATGTTGCGGAGTTGTATGCCAATCAAGGTGTGGCTCGTTATTTCTTTCCAAAACACAATGCGACATTAAAAGCTGTATGGGAAGGTGGCGGAACAACTCCTATTGTTTCTGTTTCCCCCAATAGTTTGTCGTTTAATACAACCGTTGGTTCTCCTACTGGCAAAACTATCAATGTAAGTGGTGCGAATCTCACAGGCGACATAACGTTAGCGCTTTCAGGTGTGAATGCAGAGCAGTTTACACTTTCGACTACCACAATTCCCAAATTGGAATCTGCCGGTACGGTAACTGTTACCTATAATCCGTTGTCGGCTGGTACGCACGTAGCCACAGTAACTGTTTCGTCTGCCGGTGCATCTGCTCAAAATGTTCAATTGTCGGGCACTTCTACGCAGACACCTCCAGGTCCGGAAGTGCCGACGCTTACAAAGGTTTGGGAAACTCCCAATGTTTTACCATTGGCTGACGCACGTTATGGTACCGGCTATGGTGGTAAAATTTTTGCCAACGATGCAACTAATAAGATACTTTATTATTGGAATTCGGAAGGTTGTCAAAAAGCCGTACAAGCCACATCTGTTGGTGGCGGCTGGGCTTGTAAGAGTGACAATGCCGGTAATATATTGATGAACACGGGAAAGTGGGGAACATCTTTTACCGATTGGCAAGTGCAGCCACTCTCCGGTGGAGCTGCCCAAACACTTACATTGAGCGCACCTTCGGGTGTTACAACAGGTTACATTTATAACAATATAACAGTTATTGGCGACCTTTTGTCTGAATCGGGAGCGGTGCTTTATTTGCTTCCTCACCAACAAACTGTGGCGGCAAAGATACTTGTGAAGTCAGGTGTGCAAAATGCCGCCTCTTATGCTTGCAGTTATGCTATTGAAGGTGCATACAGCAACGAGGATGCGGTGGCGCCGTTCAACATTCCTTTTGGTTTCCTTACACCAGAAACGTTCATGTGGCGCAATCGCAGTACGGCAGGAATTAACTATTTTAACGGTTCGGAAATTAAATCCTATACTGAACCTTCTACAAAGTGTAATAACACGGGATTTGATGCGTTTAAGCTGAACGGTGTAGAGTATGGCGTAGTGCCTACGGGTACCTATTGTGCCGATGGCTTTTCGGTGTTTACACTTTCCGATGGTGAGGTCGTGGCTTCCCGTCCCGAGACGAAAGTAACGTCAGGAGCTTATTACGTAAGCATTAAAGTCGAAGAAGTGTCGCCCACAAAAGTGAACATTTACTACTATAAAGCTGGCGACGTGGCAGCAATGTACACATTCGAAGTGCCGTCGTCACCGACGGAAGTAAAGGATATTCAAATTTTGCGTCCGCTGATTTACACGTCGGCACGCATGCTTTATGTAGAGGGAATAATAGCTTCTCACATTGACCTTTACTCGATTACAGGACAGAAAGTACTTAGTGCGGAAAATGTCAATACGGTGTCTCTCGGCAGCTTGACAGGCGTTTTTGTGGCACAAATTACCGATGTTTCAGGTGTTGTTTATACCGAAAAAGTAGTGGTAAAATAAAATTCACAAAAGACTTGATATAATCAGGGCGGTAGTTATTCAGAAATAACTACCGCTGTGTTTTCTATTTGTCCTCCGATGGGTGGATTTATTTTACAGAGAGTAACAGTAATTTTTTCTATCTCTGTAAAACGCTGTTTCAATGCTTTTACAATTCTGTATGCGGCATTTTCGATAAGTTTTGAGGGCTGGCGCATGGTTTTTCGCGTGATATCGTATACTTCTTGAAGGTTAATAGTGTCGCTCAAATTGTCTGTTAGCGCAGCTTTCGATACATCAACTTCCATCTCTATCGAAACGGTATATTCACCTCCAATGATAGTTTCTTCTTCAAAAACTCCGTGGTGCGCAAAAAAACGCATATCATTTAGCAAAAGTCGTGTGGTCATAGGTTAGCGTAATTTGTTTGTGCAAAGTTAAATAACTCTTTTTTAATAAGCAAACTATTATTTGATGAGTTTGTAAACGTGTGAAGTGCCGCAAGCATCTGTAAGTTGCAAAAGATAAATTCCTTTCTGTAAATGGTTGGTGGATAAGATGTTATTTCCTTTTTGAAAATTTATTTCCGTAATTATTGTACCATTGATTGTTAATAAAGTTCCGAATAGAGGAATTGTTGTGTTGATGCGGAGTTCTTTGCCGATATTGGAGGATACAAACACTTTATCTACAAAATTTGCTGTGTTTCCTGAACCAAAATGTAGGTCGGTTATTCCGGCTATTTCGGTTGAACATTCGCCTATCATAAAACCGTTGTTTTGAAGCACTCCGGTATATATTTTTATAAAATCAATACCATCTAAATGTACGGGATTTCCGTTGTTATCCACAGCCCATTCTATTTTAAAACGTGAACGTTCATCGTTGTTGGGGTAGTTGTCGGCGTAGCCCCAATCAAAAGCGTAGAGAATGGTGTAACCGTTTATCCCCGTTACGCCGTTGGGCGGCAGTAATGTACCGCTGAAAGTAATACTGTCAGCATCTATCCATAAAGGGAAATAGCTTTGTTTATGGAAAACGTTTTTGGAAATATATCCTTGCTCTCCTTGGTTGTCTTTCCACAAAATGTAATTGGCGATATTTTGGGTAGAGGCATCCATTTCAGCCGATGGCTTGTAGTAAGTTACTTCATATTTCTTTTTGGTTTCGGGTAGGTAGTGCCCGCTTCCTGCAAGTTCAAACCATTCGTCATCGGCTAATCCGTTGTTGTTGGCATCGCGAGAAACCATTACTATTCCCGGCTCACAACTTCCACCGTAGCGTTGAGTTTCTTCGATATACGATAAGTGTGCATTTCCGCTAATGTGGAAATCGTACTCTCCGATAACGTTAGGAATGGTATGGTCAAATCCGACTATAATATAGCCGCCCCATGCGCCTAACGACAACAGCGTGCCGTTGCCCGTACCGATGATTTGACTGCCTATTTTGGCAATAATATCCTCTTTTGTATCGCCCTCATCATAGGCAGGAAGAACGTTGGTAAACTGCCCGGGAGCCGGTACGAAATCGATTATTTTAGAGATGTAGGGCGTTGTTTCGGCACAAATGGCTGATATACAGATAAAAACAAAGATGATAGATGCAAGTTTATGTTTCATAGCAAAATGTTTTTAATAATATAAAAAAGCGAAATGTGCCGGAATATCGCCTGTAGTAACTTCCCATTTCAATTTTCCATCGGGTGAAAAACAATATAGAGTGCCCGGCGTAACGTGATTTTTAGCATCGGTTACAAATATTTCTCGCGTTTCGGGATTTACGGCAATGCCATAGGGTGTTTTAATTTTTTCTTCAGTAGCAGCTTCCATAAAATGGTGATTTACAACTTGTTTAGTCGCTAAATTGATAATGGCATAAGTGATGGTTGTTTCACCTGTGTTCCAATTCCACTGCGTGCTGTAGATGTAGGCAGAATCGCCTTCGATACAAAAATTGCTAACGGGAATGTTGAGTGAATCTTGTAGCGTGTCGGTGTTTGTGTCAATGATATAGAGATTTGACGGAATGCTGTAATAATCGCCTCTTGCGGAAATGTAAATACGACCGTGTCGGTCGGCTTTTAGGCGATGCAGATTGATGGCTACCGGAATTTGTTTTATTTCCGTGAAAGTGGCAAGGTCGATGACCGAAACGGTTTTGTCGTAGTTGGGATAGCGATAGCCGCCGGAATTTGCTACATAAAGTTTGCCGTTGACTACGGCTAATTCTTCGGGTTGATAACCAACTGTAACAGTGCGTGTTATTTGAAATGTTGCAGTATCAATTTCTGCAATGTAGCCTATTTGGTCGCGGTTGGGGTTAAGTTGCACCGGTCCCGCATACGAACTGACGTAGGCTTTGTCGCCACTGAAAGCGATGTAACGGCAGTTGGCTATTTCTACCATGCCAAGATGTTTAGCGGTGCGTGCGTCCATTATTTCTACAAGGTTTGAGCAATTGATAACGGCGTAGAGTTTGTTACCGTAAATTTTCAGGTCGTTACCAACATCGCCCAATTCAGCCACCACATTAGGATTAGTTGCCGCAAAAATATTTTTGGTGTAAACACGGGTGGTGTAGTCGTAGTAATCCAACGTGGCTTTATTGCTCCCCATATTGCCTTCGTTGAGAAGATAAAAACCTGCAATGGTCGTACTTTTCAGCGTATCGTTTATGGGTGTTTCCGTAGGCGGAATTACAGGGTAGTCGCCTCGGCACGAAGCTAAAAAAATGCAACCGGCGGCTGATAAAAAAAAGAGTATTCGTTTCATAATTCTGCTTTTAAAATTAGTTTAAAGTTAGTTCCCGGCATCGGATAGTTGAGCACAACGTCATATTGTTGGTTGAACAGATTATTCACTTCGGCAGCAGCTGTCAGTTTCACTTTTTTTAGAATGAATTGTTTTGATAGCGACAAATCATGTGTGTACCAAGGCAATACATAGTTTTCGATGATGTTTGCGCTTTGGTTATAGCGTTCGCCGGTATAAATGAAACTGTAATTCAAATTCCAAGTTTTGTATTTCAGATTTCCGACAACAGAGCCGCTGTGCCATGGTGTGTACGGAATTTGGTCGCCATAGTAAGCTTCATTGGGGTCGGTCAAGTCGCGCGCATCTTGGTAAGTGTAATTGAGCAACAGGTCTAAATTCCAATGTTTACACCATTGAAATCCGCTTTTGAGTGATACGTCCACGCCTAAAATTTTCACTTTTCCAAGATTGGTCATTTGCCATCTGAAAGGATTTGCAGTCGGAACGGCTACGATTTTATCATCTACATCGTTGTAGTAAAGATTGGTTGAAACGTTAAAAAATGTAACTGCCGATGTGCGACTTTGGTAAGTGTATGACAGTCCGAAATCGTATTGTGACACATATTCGGGATTGAGTTGTGCGTTGCCTACAAAAGTGTAATAAAGGTCGTTAAAAGTTGGCATACGGAAAATCCGTTTGTAGAAAAACTGAATATCGAACAAAATATGTTTCCATGGTCTTACGGTTGCCATAACCGATGGCGTAAAGGCTTGTTTGTCGGGAGCGGGCTTTTTTCGTTTTACGGTTTCGTGTGTGAATGTGCTTAATAGACCGGCTTGCATTTTGATGTTTGGAAATTTAATAGCGGTGGCTAATGCAATTAATCCGGTGTAGCGAATAGGGAAGACGAAATCGACCATATCCGAAGCTAATGTGTTCCATTGAAAATCGGTTGATAGTGCGGCTTCCCACCATTTGAAAATGCGAAAAGAATTGGCTAATGACAGATAAATTTCTTGTTGTCGGTAAGTGTTGTTGATATATTGCAGGGTCGTGTCCGGATTTAGGTAATGTGTGTAGTCGTAAGCATATTTTCCGTTTGCCAACAGCGAATAGTATGATGTAAAATCCTTACGGAAAGAGCTTTGCACAAAAAAATTGTCGTCCCATTGGCGTTGATGATGTTCGTACAAGTTGCGTGCAATGTAGCCCGGAAGTCCGCGCTCCGAATAGTAATTGTACAGGTGTGCTTTCCATTCGCCGTCAGTTATTGTTCCACAAAAAGAAATTTCGGAACGAATGGCGTTAATATCTGCATTTTTGCGTATGGCAGTAGTGTCGTAAGCTATTGTACCGTCGGCATTGACACGCTTGTGGCGGAACTTGTAACGACCGTTGGCGTGGATATATTCTACACTGGCAGAACTGCTGGCACTTCGTCCGATTTTTTGTTGCCACAGCAGAGCAGGATTTGCCAACCCGAAAGAGCCGGTCTTGAATGTTGCTCCGAAATGAAACCGTTTGCCGTCGGCAAATTTCGGTGTTTTGGTTTGCAGATAGATTGTGCCTGCCGAGCCGTAGTCTTTTGCCGGTTGCAACATCGAACTTTTTTGACCGTTGTAGAGTTCGATAGCTTCCATATTGTCGAGCGAAAAACGCCCCAAGTCAATTTGACCGTTTTGTGCATTGCCAAGTTGTATGCCATCATAGAAAACGCCCATTTGGTTGGTGCCCATGCTGCGTATGTTGATGGTTTTGATGCCCCCCACACCGCCGTAATCCTTTATTTGCACGCCAGAAAAATAACGAACGGCATCAGCTACCGATTGGCAACTGAGATTTTCCAGCACAACACCATCTAATTTTTTAGGGGGAATTATTTCCGTTTCGCGATAAGCTCCTACAATTTCCACTTCGCCAATGCTGTACATTTTTGCTATCGAATCGGGCGCATTTTCTGCATTGTCAGCAAAAACAATTGGTGTTTGCAACAGCAAGCCACCTAAAACGAACAAACAAAGTTTAAATGTAGATAAATGTGTCATATAAACCCAAACTCTTTCCGCGAGAGCTAAAGTAAAAAAATCGGTTGGCAGGTCTTCTGACTTAGCTTACCGTGATTGCCTTCCCAAAGCATGTTCAGTGGCGTATGAATCACGGATTCCGCATCGCTTTCTCTAAATAGCGAACGGCGGGCATTACAGCAGCGGGACTGTTCAGGATTTTCACCTGATTCCCTTTTTATCATGGCAGATGGAGTTACAAGCCATGAACCAACACGTTGCAAAGGTAGTTATTTTTATTGAAAAACTATAGTTTAGGTGCTATTTTTGTAATGTTTTTGGCGTTTACGAAATAGTTTGCAAATTATTTTATGTTCTCTCTTGTGTAGTTGCGGAAAAAAGCGTAACTTTGCCCCACTTTTTTGGAGAGATGGTAGAGTGGTCGATTACAGCGGTCTTGAAAACCGCCGTACCGAGAGGTACCGGGGGTTCGAATCCCTCTCTCTCCGCATATATCAATTTTTTAAATTAATAACAATGAAACAAGGAATTCATCCAGAGAACTACCGACCCGTAGCTTTCAAAGACATGTCGAACGATGAAACATTTATTACACGTTCAACAGTTGCTACGAAAGAAACCATCGATATCGATGGGGTAACTTATCCATTGGTAAAACTTGAAATTTCAAGTTCTTCACATCCTTTCTACACTGGAAAAACCAAACTTGTGGACACCGCAGGTCGTGTAGATAAGTTTATGAACCGTTACCAAAACAGAATGGACAGGAAGAAAAAATAATTTTCCGTAAAGTTACACAACTTATTTAAAGGAGGAAACTAATAGTTTTCTCCTTTTTTGTTAGTTTGTTTATAAAAAATGTGTACATTTGCAAAATAAAAGCAGTATAAAGATGAAAAAAGCAGTATTATTTTTGTCATTTTTGGCTTTCTCAATAATGGGTTTTGCCAAAATTAATACAGGGGTAATGCCCTTGAGTTTTCGTAATGGAAAGCCTGTAAACGACGGTTTTCAAAAAGTAAAGATAGCACCTCCGATTCTCAATAAAATAGATTTGGAAGACAGAGAAGCTGCCAAAAACGGCACCATACTCGCCATTGCCAAACTAATACCGGTAGGTCTTACTACACAAACAGGCGGAACGTGGATGGTGGACGATAGTGGTCGCGATATTTGGAAATTGCAACTTTATAGCCCCGGTGCTAAAGGTTGTGTGGTGCATTTCAGTCGATTTGCTATTCCCGAAGGTGGACAATTGTTTGTCTATAATCCCGATGGCAGCGTTATTCTCGGACCTTTTACGTCTGCCGACAATCCTAAACGCCTTTCCTATTCTATCGGAATGATTTACGGTAATGAAGCGATTGTGGAGTATATTGCTCCGCGAGCCAAAGTGGCTAATGGAAAGTCGTTGCGCATAGAACCCGATTTGGAAATAAGCCGTTTTGCCTATGTTTTCCGAGATGTAATAGATTTACGGAAAAACACATCAAACATAGATGCTTCGGGCAGTTGTCAAGTGAATGTTAATTGCTCCGAAGGTGACAATTGGCGTGAACAGCAAAGAAGTGTCGCACGCATTTATGTCGTGGAGGACGGTATGGGCGGTTGGTGTACGGGTTCTTTGATTAATAATTTAAAAAACGACGGGAGACCATTCTTTTTGACAGCCGACCACTGTTGTGGTGAAAATGGCTCGTTTTCGGAATGGAATTTCTTTTTCAATTATGAAACATTAGGTTGTTCGACAACTTCGTCGGGTCCGGTAACTGTAATAAACGGTTGTACGCGTAAAGCTCGTGCGCCGCTCAATGGCGCATCCGATTTTTTATTGCTGGAATTGAATACTACCAAAGAGCAGATTGAAGAGTTTAGCGGTGTTTTCAATGGTTGGACTACTGCTATTTTACCCAGTCCAAGCGGTGTTGGCATACACCACCCAGCCGGCGATGTAAAAAAAATCTCTACTTATACACTACCTTTGACTTCCACCACTTATTTGGGACAAAGCGAAACGGGTGCCCTGAATGCCCACTGGGAGGTTTATTGGTCAGCTACGACAAATGGTCATGGAACTACAGAGGGTGGGTCGTCCGGGTCTCCAATTTTTAACAACAACGGTTATGTTGTGGGTACATTGTCAGGAGGTAGTTCCAGTTGCGATGCGGTCAACGCGTCCGATTTATATGGTAAATTTTCGGTGCATTGGGCTGCTTATTCCGACACATTGAAACAATTGAAACATTGGCTCGACCCCGATAAAACAGGTGCTACGGTTTGTGAATTGTATGACCCGGGACAGGGCTTCAAAGTGAAACCGGAAATTTTGAAATTTGCTAAGGAAGCAGATTCAAAACAGGTTACGGTACAAGCGGGAGCATCTGCAAATAATTGGATGGCAACTTCTGACCAAATGTGGCTTTCCGTATCACCTGCTACTGGCGCAGGCGGAGGCGCAACTACAACACTTACGGTAACGGTAACTGCAAATACTGGTAACAACAAACGTTTAGGAACCATTACTGTAACCCACGGTGGCGAAACTAAAACAATTGCTGTTCAACAATCGGGTACGACAGTTTACGGTTTCTCGTACGATTTTGAAAAGTGTAATGATTTTGCTGTCGATAGTTTCCCGCCTTGCACAACCTATGATGGCGACGGAAGTCCAACTTACACGATATCAGATGTAACGTTCAGAAATGAAGGATATACAGGTTCGTTTATTGCTTTCAATCACACTAAAACTTCTCCACCGGTAAGTGGCAATTGGGCTGCCTATGAAGGTGAACGTTGTGGTATCTGTATGGCTGCTACAAGTGGTGTCAATAATGATTGGTTTATTACGCCGTTGGTAAAATTGGCAAATAATTCCAGATTTCAATTTTTTGCCAAATCTGCTACGTCGAGTTATGGATTGGAAGAGTTTAATGTATTGGTTTCCACAACAGGTAATCAACCTGCTAACTTTACGGCTTTAGGCAGTACAATAGCTGTTCCTGATATGTGGCAGAATTATTCGTACGATTTGTCGGCTTACAACAATCAGTCGGTTTACTTGGCTATACAGTGTGTTTCTCAAGACCGTTTTGGTTTTATGATTGATAATTTGGAAGTGCTGACTGATGAACCTGTAGGTCTGAAAACGCTCAGCGAGGATGCTGATTGGGACTTGTTTGTCAAAGATGGTGTTTTGTTTGTTGAAGTGTCTCAAAATGCAAAAATTGAGGTGTTCAACATGATTGGACAAAAAATTTATTCGCGTATAGCATCCGAAAACTTGAATGCCATAACCAACTTGCCGAAAGCGCAAGTGCTGGTGGTGCGTTGCGGTGAAAAATCGAAACGCGTCATTTTGTAAATGACTATGTTGGTTTTTCCGAATGCGAAAATAAATATCGGTTTAAATGTGGTTAGTCGTCGTCCCGACGGCTACCACAATTTAGAAACATTTTTTTATCCTATTTCATTGTGCGATGCGCTGGAGTTTATTCCTGCTGCAAAAACGGAACTGACAGTTGTTGGCAAATCTCTTGATGGCACGCCTGAAACCAATTTGGTGATGCGTGCTTTTCGTTTGTTGCAAAATCGGTTTCATTTGCCCGAATTAGCCATTTGCTTGCAAAAGCACATTCCTACGGGTGCGGGTTTGGGTGGCGGCTCGGCTGATGCTGCTTTTATGGTCAAAGCCTTAAATACCTATTTTGATTTGCAGTTGTCCGATGACGAACTTGAAAATTATGCGGCAGAACTTGGCGCCGATTGTGCTTTTTTTGTGCGCAACAGACCGACTCTGGCAACGGGTATAGGCAACGAATTTGAGCCTTTTTCGTTATCGTTGAGCGGTTGGCATCTGTTGCTCGTTAAGCCGAACATTCATATTTCTACGGCAGAGGCTTACGCTCGTGTTCAACCACGTCCATGGGAAGTACCGTTACGTGAACTGTTGGCACTTCCTATATCCGAATGGCGCAATGAAATTCGCAACGATTTTGAAGTATCGTGTTTTGCGGCGCATCCCGTTTTGGCACAAATAAAGGCGGAAATGTACGACTTAGGTGCAACCTATGCAGCCATGTCGGGTTCGGGTTCGGCTATGTATGGATTGTTTTCCGAAAAGCCGCCTTGCCGAAAATGGTCTGAAACGGCTTCCTGCGACAGTTTTTGCTTCGAGTTAAAATGATTTTCTCTGTTTTTACACAAAAATTGATGAAAAATCATTATCTTTGCAAACGTTTCAATTCTATCTATGGGGCTGTTCTGGTTTTTGACAGCAGGTAGAAGAGGTATGTAAGCATGCAGTGTATTGTCGTATAGCACTTTAATCATAGACGGCAACAACAATAACTGGCGAAACTAATTACGCTCTCGCTGCTTGATTGAAGTTTAGTAGATCAGCTTAATTCCGGTACAAGGTGCCGGAACGAGACATCTCTCGAATGCCATTCCCTGAAGCGGTTCGGTATAGAGGTGTGGGAAAATCGGGGATAGCGGGCGATTGCCGTGCATGGCTCGCGAAAATTTAGCGGATAAGGTGTCGGTTGGTGGCTTCGGTCTTGCCGATACACGAAAATGAAGGCGAAGATAAGCATGTAGAAAGCATATTGCTTCCTTGTTTGGACACGGGTTCGACCCCCGTCAGCTCCACTAAATGCGGACTAATCGGTTTTAGTTCGCATTTGTTTTTAAATAGTGTGCCATGCCGATAGAATCGCATCCTTTGCAGCCATTTTTGCCGTCCAATGCCAAAGTGCTGTTGTTGGGCAGTTTTCCGCCGCCAAATTACCGTTGGTCGATGCCGTTCTTTTATCCCAATTATCAAAATGATATGTGGCGAATAATGGGCATACTCTTTTTTGACGATAAAGACTATTTTTCTCTTGTGGAACAACGCCGATTTGATTACCGTAAAGTGGTCGATTTTTGTACGGAAAGAGGCATTGCTTTGTTCGATACAGCTTCGGTAGTGCGGCGTTTGAACAGCGACGCTTCCGATAAATTTCTTGAAATTGTGCAACCGACCGATGTGGATGGTTTGTTAAATAAACTGCCGCAATGTGTTGCTGTTGCCGCTACGGGACAAAAAGCCGCCGAAGTGTTGGCTGAAAAGTGGCAATGTGCGCCTCCTGCCGTTGGCACATCCGTACAGGTAGTTATTGACGGAAGAAAAATAGATTTTTTCCGTATGCCGTCGTCATCGCGTGCCTATCCTTTGGCTTTAGCTAAAAAAGCAGCCGTCTATCGTGTGCTGTTTGAGTTGGCAGGTATGCTGCCATCAATTAAATAATCCCAATTCATTAAGGAAGATTGCTATTATGGCGATGGGCACGAAATAGCGCATCAGAAAATAATAAACAGGGAACAATTTGGTTGATAATTTACCTTGATTACTTATCTCGTCGCGTATTTTTTTAGGATTGTAAAACCATCCGATGAAAATAGAGATGAGCAGAGCGCCAAGAGGCAAGAAAAGTTTGGAAGATGTGAAGTCAAACAAGTCGAAAAGCCTCATGCCGCCGATAGTGAGTTTAGAACCGACACCCAGCGAAAGCGAACAGAGCGAACTAACGATAATAAGCACAACGGACGAACCTACAATCACTTTTTTGCGTTGCAGTTTGAACTCTTCCGAAACATAGGCAGTAATAACTTCTTGCAACGAAATGGTGGAGGTAAGTGCAGCGATAGCGAGCAATAAGAAAAAAAGTATCGCCCAAATATAGCCGCCAGCCATGTGTGTGAAAACGTTGGGTAAAGTTATAAACACCAATTCCGGTCCTTGTGCGGGATTAATGCCCAACGAAAAGACAGCGGGGAAAATAGCTACGCCTGCCAAAATGGCTATCAATGTATCGACGGAAATAACGTGTAAAGCTGTTTTAGTCAGGTTGTTATCCTTTCGGATGTACGAACCGTAGGTAACCATGCAGCCCATTCCCAAACTCAATGAAAAAAATGCTTGTCCAAGCGCACTCAATATGACGTTGGGTGTGATTTTAGAAAAATCGGGGGCAAAAAAGAATTGCAATCCTGCACTGCCGTTGGGCATGGTAATGGCACGAATACTAAGTAAAATTAAAATAAGTACCAAAAACGGCATAAGAATTTTAGAGATACGTTCAATGCCTTTCTCAACGCCTGCCAAGAGTACGAAAGCGTTAGCACAGATAAAAATAACAGTCCAAAAAAGCGGTTGGAACGTATCGGTGGAAAAATTAACAAATGCTTGCGATAAATCTGTAGGCGTTTTCCCTACAAAGGCGTTGCTAGCAGCTTGATAAACATATTCCAAACTCCAGCCGGCTACTACAAAATAAAATCCAAGTATGAGGAACGCTGTGATAACGCCGAGTAATCCGACAATGCCCCAGCTTCTGGTGCCCGAAAGTTTGCGAAACGCTCCTGCCACATTGGCGCGTGCACGCCGTCCAATGGCAAATTCAGAAATCATTATGGGCAAACCGAAAAGTAGCACGCACAAAATATAGATTAACAAGAAAGCGCCGCCGCCGTTTTGTCCTGCTTCGTAAGGGAATTTCCAAATATTGCCCAAGCCTACGGCTGAACCTGCGGCTGTAGCCACTGTGCCAAATTTACTTCCAAAGTTAGAGCGACTGGTAGGTTGTTTACTCATAATATCCCGATTTTGATAAGTTGTTATTGATTAATCATTTGGCTTTTAATAGATTAATTACTGTTGTGTAGCCAAAATTTTCTCTGCAAAATTAATACAAAACCGGAAACAATTAAAATAAACCTCATTTTTTATTCTTTTTTGAAAGCAAATAGTTTTTCTTTTTTGCGTTTTAGTAATTTTATGTACTTTTGTAGTTGTTTTTTTGTATGGGAATAACCTAACAATCTTGTAAAAAATAGTAGCAGGCGAGATGGTAAATATCAAAAACTGCCATACAAGTTGCTGCTAATCATGTAAATAAACGAAAATAATGGATAAATACGATATAGATGTAATGGTTGCTACGGAAGAGCACGTGCATTATGTTCCGTTAATTCTTCAAACAATAGAAGATGCGGCAAAAGTCCGTGGCACGGGCATTGCGCGTCGAACGCAAGAGTACGTAGAAAACAAAATGCGCGAACGTAAAGCGATTATTGCTTTATATAAAGACGAATTTGCGGGTTTTTGCTATATTGAAACGTGGAGTCACCATCATTTTGTGGCTAATTCGGGTTTGATTGTAGCCGAAAAGTTTCGCGGATTGGGTTTGGCAACACGCATTAAGTTGCGCGCAGTCGAATTGTGCTTCGAGCGTTTTCCCAATGCAAAAATATTCAGCTTGACCACAGGCGCTAAAGTTATGAAAATGAATTCCGATTTAGGATTTAAGCCCGTAACATTTGCCGATTTAACGGAAGATGATGCTTTTTGGAATGGATGTCAAACGTGCGTCAATTACGATGTACTGATGCGTACCGGTCGCAAAATGTGCTTATGTACCGGCCTGTTGTACGACCCCAATGATAAAGAAAACGCCGCTAACAACAAGCGGTTGAAAAAAATGTTTGCTAAAAATAATAACATCACTAAAAAAATAAAAAAATGAAGAAAAAAGTTGTCTTGGCATTCAGTGGAGGATTGGATACCTCTTTTTGCGTTATTTATTTGAAAGAACAGGGTTACGATGTTTATACCGCTATTGCTAATACGGGCGGTTTTTCGGAAACTGAATTGGTGAAAATAGAGGAACGTGCCTACCAACTGGGTGCAGTAAAACATGTAACATTAGACGTTACTCAGGAATATTACGAAAAAAGCATTCGCTATATGATTTTTGGCAATGTGCTGCGCAACGGAACTTATCCTATTTCGGTAAGTTCGGAGCGTATTTTTCAAGCTATGGCTATTATCAATTATGCCAAAGAGATAAATGCGGATTGTGTGGCGCATGGCAGTACGGGTGCCGGCAATGACCAAGTGCGTTTCGACTTGACTTTTGACGTGTTGGCACCTGAAATAGAAATTTTGACACCAACGCGCGATATGTGTTTGACGCGTGAATATGAAATTGATTTTTTGAAAAAACACGGTGTTCATTTCGATTTTAAAAAGATGGAATACAGCATCAATAAAGGATTGTGGGGAACAAGCATTGGTGGAAAAGAGACGCTGAAATCGGAGCAAACTTTGCCCGAAGAGGCTTATCCGAGCCAAATTACAGCTAAAGGAGAAGAAACGTTGGAGTTGGAGTTTGTTCGCGGTGAATTGTGCGCTGTGAATGGCGTTGTTTACGACAATAAAGTGGAAGCCATACGCCAAGTGGAAGCCATTGCCGGCAAGTTTGGCATAGGTCGCGATATGCATATTGGCGACACCATTATTGGCATTAAAGGTCGTGTCGGTTTCGAGGCTGCCGCACCGATTGTGATTATTAACGCACACAAAATGTTAGAAAAACATACACTTACCAAATGGCAACAATATTGGAAAGACCAATTGGGAACGTGGTACGGAATGTTCCTTCACGAGGCGCAATATTTGGAACCCGTTATGCGCGATATTGAAACGTTTTTGCAAAGTTCACAGCAAAATGTTAATGGCAAAGTGATTGTAAAATTGCGTCCTTATTCTTATCAATTGGTGGGCGTTGAAAGTTCGTTCGATTTAATGAAAACTGATTTTGGCGAATATGGCGAAGTCAATCGTGCGTGGACTTCGGACGATGTGAAAGGCTTTACCAAAATTTTGGGTAACCAAATGAAGATTTTCTACAATGTTCAAAAACGCAATGAAAAATAAGTTGTAAGCCAAATTTTTGAGACTAAAAAGGCATAACTCATCAAAGTTATGCCTTTTTATGTTTGATATTGTTTGTGTTAGAAAGCCACCGATGCTCCCAGCAAGATAGAAAAACCTACTGTATCGTAACCGTACCAATTTTGGTAGCTCAACTTTTCCGATGCGGAAAGAATGTTGTTGGCTTCTAAGAAGACACTCCAATTTTTCGGGAAGGTGTAGCTCGCTGCCAAATTCAAATCGTAGATAGGTCTAAGTTTTTCAATGCGGTATGCGCCGTCTCGTGTGGGAAGTTTCGTTTGACGCTCCGAAGCGAAGTAGAAAATACTTTTTATCAACAGATTTTGCGTTATTTTGGTGTTGATGCCGGCGGTAGCTTCCCAAGTCGGTTTGTTCCATGCAATTTTTTCGCCTTCCATCACGTTCCAACCGTTGTATAAACCTTTTACGAAGAATAGATAACGCTCTTGCAAATTGTAACTTATGCCTACAGAGGCGTTCAGCAAGGTCGATTTTAGGAAATCAGCCGTAAACAAGTTGCTGTACACTTTTTCGGATGCGCTTAAGGGCCACAAGTGAGGTGTTGTAATGCAGTCGTAGGGTTTGTTGTAGAAAAATTGTTGGTTGGCAATCATTTTGTAGCTGACTGCACCGTCAATCATCAGCCCCACAACGGGTTTTACTTTAAATCCGGCATAGAAATCGAATGGCGTATAGGTGTTTTCCTTGAGTTGGTCGGTTGGGCAGAAATAGCGATTTTGGTAAAAAGTGCTTGCCATACTGTTGATGCCATAATCGCCGCCAACACCGCCATATACATTAAAAATGGTACGGAACGAGTAAGCGATTTCGATGTCGGGCGAAATGGTAAACAATTGCCCTTTGTTGATGGAAAAACGCATTTTTGCACCAACTCTCAATTTTAGACTATTCCACTGCATTTCATATTTCGGTGCCAAAGCAATAACGGATTGCGGTTTCCAATTTGCTGCTGTGTCGGTGATGAATGGGAATTTAGCTGTGTTATAGAAGAAAGTGTTTGTGTTTACATCTACCGAAAGAGGAAAACCACCAAGCTCTTTGCTAAATCCGCCGTTAATGGCAACTTGATGCTCTTGTGCAAAACGCGAGGCGAATAAATTGTAAACAACATTAGCATCGTAAGTCCAGCCTTTGCGCGCTTGTGTCGAACGGAAGCCGAAAGCAGCTTCGGCTTCAATCAGCATTTGGTCGAATGGTAGCAAGGAATCGCCGCGTATTTTTTGTTGATTTACATCGTAGAAAAACAAATCGGTATTATTGACCGAATCCGTGCCGTAATAGGAATAATAACTGTTTTTGAAGTTAATGGACGCATAAAGTTGGTCTTTTCGGAAGTTTTTCGAAAAATCGAAACCGATGTCGGTGTTGATAAGCTTCTGTAAGTTCGATTTAATGCCGTAGTGATTGACGTGAGCATCTAAATAGTAGGTATTGTCGTCCCATATCGGGTACCAAAAATCTACTATCCATGTTAGCGGAAAACCGATTGCGCCACGGAAATATCCTTTTTTGTAGCGTGCGCGTTCCATCATTGTTAAACTGTTGGGTGCCAAAGGATTGAAAGGTGATACAGTCTCTAATTGTTTGGTAGAGTCGCTGTAAGTAACATCCGATTTTTTTACTTCCGGTTCGGTGAACGAAAGAGAAAAGTCGGCGCGTTCAACTTTTTCGATAGTTGGTACAAAATCCTTTTCCACTTGCACGTGCTTTACAATAACAGTGGTGTCAGTTGTAGCCGTGTTTTTATTATCTTGACCGTTGGCTGCAAAGCAGATAGGAATAAGCAGGATGGGCAAAAATATCTTTTTCATAATTTTCGTTTAGTTTAGCGATTAGTAAACTTTTTCTTTTTCTCTTGCCGCAATGGCTTCGAGGCGTTGTTCTATCATTTGGGCAACATCGTTTTTAGCTTTATAATTTTCTTGTAGGCTCAACAAATATTGTTTAGCTTGGAAGTCGTCGTCTTGTTCAATGTAGGTGTCGGCAAGAAGCACGAAGCTGCGTGCGAGCCAATATTGATGAGGCGTATTGCTCTGTATGAGTTCGAATATCTCCGTTTGTGCCGAGATGTAATTACCCGATTGGTGGAGATAATTGGCGTATAAGAATTTCGCTTCGGCTCCCATTTCGTGATGCGTGTCGCTACTCAGTTTTTTCAAGTCGTCAATTGCCGATGCTGTTTCGTTTTTGGCAATGTAAGCTTTGGCGCGACAATAGCGTGCTTCGCGTACGACAGTAGCACTTGAAGTGTTGTCGTCCACTATTTTTTCGGCGGTGGTTATTACTTTGTCGTTGTCATTTTGTAAATAGTAGCATCGCATCATGCCAAAGAGTGCATCGCGCTTTATGTGTTTGTTGTCTGCTTTCTCGTAGAGTTGCGTGAAATAGTTCAAAGCATCGGCGGTTTGTTTGTCGGCATAAGCCAATTCGGCAGCTCTCGAAAGTGCTTCGGTAAGGTAAGGATTGCCGTCCAATTGTGTCAATTTTTCAAATTCGTCCAACGCTTGCGTCTTTTGGTCAGTTTGGTAATAGCTTTCTGCCAAATAGTAGATAGCCGATATACAGTTGAGAGTCTGTGCTTTGCAATATTTGTTCAAATAATTTTGAAATGCTTTGGCTGATTCTTTGTAGTTGGCTTTGATAAATAGGCGTTCGGCAGCAACAAAGCTGAGCGAATCTTCTTGCGTTTCCGGTAATACAGCCACAGCAAATTTGGAAATGCGTTTGACGTAAGCAATGTAGCCCTCTATATCGTTTTTGTCCACGTAGAGCGTTTGCAAACTTTCGATTGCGGTTCGGGCTTCTTCGCTGTTGGGATAGAGTTCCACCACTTGTTCGTAGGCGGTTATGGCTTTATCGGTGTTAGCTAAATTGGCATAGAGCATACCTGTTTCCAGCGCAGCTTTTCGTGCAACAGTAGTTTTGCCGTAGTTAGCCAACACTTTTTCGTAAGTAGCTATAGCGAGTTCGTACTTTTCTTGTAGCACGTAAGCGCGACCTATTTCATAAAGAGCGTCATCGGCGTAGTCCGATTCGGGATGATTAGCTATCAACTGTTCCAATGCTTTTATTTTTTCGGTGTATTTCTTTTGCAATCCTAAAATGAAAGCTCCTTGGAAAGCAGCATAATCGGCTGCCGCAGGTTCTGTGGTCGGAACTTTGGCGTAGTATTGGCGTGCGGCTTCCAATTCGCGTTCTTGGAAATAGCAGTCGGCTGTTCGGTTGAGAATGTCGGCATAAAGCGGGCTTGCGGCAACGCTTTTGTCTTCCAAGCATTTCAAAAACCATTCCAGAGCCGCCTTGTACTCTTTTTGTCCGAAAAAGCTGTAAGCTATTGTGTAGTATGATTTTAAAATATCGTCTGACGTTTTTTTCTGCTTTGCATCGATGAATTTTAGGAGGTCTTTGCGGCATTCTTCATGTTTTCCAAGGCGGTAGTAAGTATCGCCGCGCCACAGCAGTGCTTGGGCAGAAAAGGATTTGGCATCGTATTCTTTTACTGCCAATGAAAAATAGTCTAAAGCTGCCGTATATTGTCCTTTGGTGTGTTCAGCCAAACCTAATTGGAACAAAGCGTTCTCTTTGGCTGCTTTTATTTTGGGGTTAGTTGTTTCTATTTTTTTGATGGAGGCGTAGGCTGCCGCATAGTTTTTCTCGGCGATATAAGCGTTAGCCATGTGAGTGTAAATTTCATTCAAATAGCGTGATTTCGGGTAGTTGGCGATGAAATTTTCAAACAAAGAAATAGTTTCACCAAATAGTGCGCCCGCTTGGTAAGCCGCCAAAGCATAGTTGAAGGCTGCCACTTCCTGCACGTTTTTATCAAACTCGCCTAAAGCAGCAGATTGAAATGCCATTTTTGCGTTTTTTACATCGTTTATTTTGATATAGCTGTTTCCAATGTGCAGGTAAGCGTTTTGCGACAAGCTATCGTTTTCGGTAGTTACTTTCGAAAGGTAGTTGATGGCGTTCAAGTAGTTAGCGGTTTCGTAGTACGATACGCCTAACATATACATGGTCGAACGTGACACTTTTTTAAGGTTGCGCTCGTATTTTTTCAGGTTGTCCACCGCTTCGGGGTAATTGCCTTTGCGGTACGAAGTTTCGCCCAAAATTCTGTATGCTTCCGAATTGTGGCGGCTGGTAGGAAATTTTCTAATTAATTCCTTACCGTATTCAACGGCTTTGTCGTGGTTGCCTTGTTGGTCGTATATTTGCAGAACGTAGTAAGAAGCAGGTTCTACATATTTGCCTTTTTGGCTCATAGCGTTAAATTCTACCAACGCCTCATCGAAATTTTTCAGGCAAAAATCGCAATAAGCATAGTAGTAACGGGCATCTTCTTCGTATTTTCCCGTTTTAGCCGATAGCGGGGCAAAAATAGCGCGCGCTTCATTGTAGTTTTTGAGCGACAAGTGAGAAAAACCGTTGGTAAACGCAAATTCCATACTCTCTTTGTCGTCGAGTTGTGATTTTTTTACTTGACTATACCACTTTATGGCATCTTCGTAGTTGGCGGCATCGTAGTAGCTACAGCCAATCATAAAAGCCACGCGGTTACGCATAGGCGAGTAGGGGTAGGCTTTAAGAAAATCTTGAAGCAGCGCAATTCTTTTCGCATCTTTTAGAGCGTAGCGACAACTTACAATGTAGTAGTCGGCTTTTTCACGGAGAGCGTCATTTTTGTCGGCGCTTTCGTCCAAATAGCGTTGAAAAAATTGAATGGCGACACTAAATTTTCTTTCGTCGAAACAGGTTTTACCTTTTTGGAAAAGTAGGTTGTCGTTCGATGCAACATAAGTTTCCTGCGCGTAAGCACCATTCAGGCACAACGCGATTACTATTAATGCAAATATTTTTTTCATAGATTCAGATATTTATGCAAATGTATCAAAAAATTATTTTGGTTGTTGTAAAAATATTTCAACAGCTTTTCGTATCGATAAAAGCCCTATTTCTGAGGGTTTCACTTCGTTGAGCGGTACAAATTTGAGTTCGCACACGTCGTCCGAACAGATTAATTTGTCCATTTTTTCTACTTGTATTTTAAAAAACAGGTCTAATGTATGCACGGTAAATCCTGAATACAGGTATTCGTTGGGCAGCGAAAACAGATAATTTACCGCTGTTGGTTGTATGTTTAACTCTTCCATCAGTTCGCGACAAACGGCTTGTTCGGCAGTTTCGCCCAAATCGACAAAACCACCCGGCAAATCCCATGTGCCTTTTGCCGGCTCAAAAGCGCGACGACACAGTAGCAATTCGTTGCGTTCGTTGAAAACAAAACCTGCTACGGCTGCTGCGGCGTTGATGAAATATTCAAATCCGCATTGTGAGCATTTTTTTGATTTAGCACTTTTAACTGCAAATTGTTCCGAGCCGCAATGGGGGCAAAAACCGAAGAAATTTAATGGATGCGTTTTCATTGTCAATAGTTTGAAAATGTATAGTTTATAGATTTATCAACAGTTAATTTTATAAAATTGACCGTACCATTATCGCCTTGAAATTTGTCGAAAGGAGATGAAATGATAGTTTGTGAATGCGTTTGGTTAATTTTTTGCGATGTTTCGAAACGTTTGTCAGCGAAATTGCTTGGCAGAATAAAAGTGTTGAAGAGATTGAACGAATCGCAAGCGACGCATACTGACATTAGGAGAAAACAAATAGAGAAAAGACGCAATATTCTCATATTAAATGAAAAAAGTTCAATCCGTCTGCAAATATACTTATTTTTATTTGTTTGACATCATTTTTTACACGGAACTTATGCCGTTGTTGGTAAAATAACGTGCAATTTTGCGGTCTATTGTAAAAAATCGGCTCAGTCAGCGTTGTTTTTCCCGATAAAAGTGTAATTTTGCGGCAACAAACGCTGTTGTTTGGAACTAAAACTAATACAATGAAACTTTGGAAATGGTTGGTGTCGTTGTTTGTTGCATTGGCGATGTGCGGCTGTCAGGAAAAACTGTTTATTTCGGTCGATGTTGATCAATTCGAGCGATTGCTGATTGAAGAAAAAGCCCAATTGGTGGATGTACGTACACCGCAGGAATTTGCAGAAGAACATATTCCGGGTGCTTTAAATATTGATATAAAGAGTGAAAATTTTACGAACCAATGTGTCAATCTGCTGGACAAAAAATTGCCTGTGGCGGTCTATTGCCGAAGCGGACGGCGCAGTAAAGTGGCAGCGCAACAATTGACTAATCTTGGTTTTCTGGTGTACGATTTGGACAAAGGTATTATTGAGTGGCGTGCGCAAGGAAAACCGCTTGAGTAAAGCGAAAAGGAAACAAAAAAGAGAAAATCAAACGATTTTCTCTTTTTTATTGGTAGCGGGACCGAGAGTTGAACTCGGGACCTTCGGGTTATGAATCCGACGCTCTAACCACCTGAGCTATCCCGCCATCAAATTCCTAAAAATTAGGAGCGCAAAGATAGGTGTTTTTCGTTGAATAGCCAACGTTTTTTTGAAAAATCTTTGGTTTCTCTTTTAATCATCGAGTTTGGCGGCAATATCGGCGGCTATTTTTTGCATTTCTTCGCTCGAAAATTGTAGTTTCGGATTGGAAATAACCATGTCCGACTCTTTGTTGATGGGAATAAGATGCACGTGTGCATGCGGAACTTCCATGCCCATCACCGCAATTCCGATGCGTTTGCACGGAACAGCTTGTTTCAACGCTTTTGCCACTTTTTTGGCAAACAGCATAAGACCGGCGTAGGTGGTGTCGTCTAAATTAAAAATATAGTCCTCTTCAACTTTTGGAACTACCAGCGTGTGTCCTTTAGCCAAAGGATTGATGTCGAGAAATGCGAAATAATTGGCATCTTCCGCCACTTTGTAGCAGGGAATTTCGCCGTTGATGATGCGTGTGAAAATGGTTGCCATTGTGTTAGATAGAAATGTTTAAAATTTTGAACGATAGTGTGCCCATAGGAACTTCTACGGCAATAACATCGCCTATTTTTTTGCCAAGCAATCCTTTGCCGATAGGCGTATTGACTGCCAATTTTCCGGCACGAATATCGGCTTCGCTTTCCGACACCAGCGTATATTCCACTTCTTGATTGTTAGCCATATTTTTGATGCGCACTTTATTCAAAATTTGTACTTCTTCGACCGAGAGTTTACTTTCATCAATAATGCGTGCACCGGCGATGGTCTCTTTCAGTTGCGAAATTTTTATTTCCAACAAACTTTGGGCTTCTTTAGCTGCATCGTATTCTGCATTTTCCGATAGGTCGCCCTTGTCGCGTGCTTCGGCTAATTGTCGCGAAATAAGAGGGCGTTGCGCTTCCAATTCAGATAATTGGTCGTGGAGTTTTTTATAACCCTCTTCTGTCATATAGTTAATAGCCATAATGTTTTTAATGTTTGTAAGTGTTAGTATTTACCTATAAATAAAAAGAATCCCGACAATCAGTCGGAACCCTCTCATTTTTCCCTTTCTGAGTGCAAAGGTATGTTTTTTTTTTCAAATAGGCAAATAAAAAATAAAAATTCGTTATTCCTGTATTTGGCGCAAGTTTACTTACTTACTTATGTCAATTAATGTTCGTTTTGTAATTTATTGTCCTAAGATATTATGTTTGATAAAACTAATAGCAACATTAAGTAAAATTACTAATATAAAAGAAACGATAATAAATATTCCATGTTTTTTTCTCTGTTTTTTTGGTTCTTTTCCCCATTTACGTTTAAAATCGTTATAGCGGTGAGTTGAAATATAATATCGATATTGAAAAGCAATCATAACAAGCATAAATAACACTAAATATACTTTGTCTTTTATTATTAAATAATCTGTTAATGCATATATTATCAAAAATATTAAAAGTAATGTACAAATTTGTAAAGTAACTAAGACCATCAATCCCCTAATTTCAGGAGTAGAATCATGGTATTTTTCATAAAAAGCTACTGACCTATAATATATATAGTCAAAAAGATTCCAGATTCTATTCCACAATAATTTAATGTTTTTCATTTTACCTACGCTGAGCAAGGGCAAATAAAAAATAAAAATTCGTTATTCCTTATTTGAGTTTTAATAATGTCCCAATTTTAAAGGGACGTTAATGATTTATTAATTAAGATAGTTTTGATAATACCAATAATAATAACAAATACAAACATTAATACAAAAGAAACGATAATAAATATTCCATGTTTTTTTCTCTGTTTTTTTGGTTCTTTTCCCCATTTACGTTTAAAATCGTTATAGCGGTGAGTTGAAATATAATATCGATATTGAATAGCAATAATAACAAGCATAATTAACACTAAATATATGTTGTCATTTTTTATTCTAAAATCTATGAATAAATGTATTATCTCAGATATTATAAGTAATGTAGAGCCTTGAAAAAAGACTAAAATCATCAATCCCCTAATTTCAGGAGTAGAATCATGGTATTTCTCATAAAAAGCTACTGACCTATAATATATATAGTCAAAAAGATTCCTAATTCTATTCCACAATAATTTAATGTTTTTCATTTTATTTACGCCGAGCGTTTTTTATTAATATTTGCGGTTTAGAATTTCGGAGTAGATAACCGCTTTTTTTAGTTCGTCCAAGTTTTGCGGGTCAATAGCTGTTTCGTTTTCTTGAATGGTGTAGTTGTGTGTTTGGTGTGGCGTTTCTTTGGTGATTTTTGAATCAGTGTTTTCAAATTTGAACTGTTTTTCGGCAATCGGCGGAGTTGTCGGCTTTATCGGCTGCGGCGTAGGTTGCGGAGTGTCGTTAGTCGGTTGCGGAACTGTTTTTTTCAATTCTTGGGCAATATCTTCCCAATTCGGTGCCAAAGGGGGCGTTTTGTCCGCTTCCTTCTCTTTCTTTTTCGCCTTTCCAATCATGCTGGTAACAATGGCGATAACTAACACTATAATATATAAATAGTCACCAATTTCCATGATTTTTGTTATCTTCTAGATTGTTTTTTTCGCATCATTCTCAGCGGATTGCTCTGATTTTGCATGGCGCGCATCATTTTTTGCATGTCACTGAATTGTTTGAGCAGGCGGTTGATTTCGGGCACACTGCGTCCGCAGCCTTTGGCAATTCGGTTTTTACGACTTCCGTTAATGAGTTGCGGATTGGCACGTTCGGCGGGAGTCATCGATTGGATAATCGATTCAACGCCGACAAACGAATTGTCGTCCAAATCTACATTTTTCATCATTTTGCCAACACCCGGAATCATAGAAGCCAAATCTTTAATGTTGCCCATCTTTTTTATTTGCTGTATTTGGCTCATAAAATCGTTGAAATCGAATTGATTTTTAGCGATTTTCTTTGAAATTTTGCGGGCTTCTTCTTCGTCGTATTGCTCTTGAGCGCGTTCCACTAACGACACAATGTCGCCCATGCCAAGTATGCGGTCTGCCATGCGTTCGGGATGGAAGAGGTCAAAGGCTTCCATCTTTTCGCCCGTACCGATGAATTTTATCGGTTTATCGACTACGGTACGAATGGAAAGTGCCGCACCGCCACGTGTGTCGCCGTCTAATTTTGTCAGTACCACACCGTCAAAATTCAAACGTTCGTTAAACTCTTTGGCGGTATTTACGGCATCTTGTCCGGTCATGGCATCTACCACAAAAAGTATTTCTTGTGGTTTCACGGCATCTTTAATAGCAGCTATTTCAGCCATCATCTGTTCGTCAATGGCTAAGCGACCGGCGGTGTCAATAATAACAAGGTCGTGTCCGTTACGTTTTGCTTGCTTAATGGCGTTTTCGGCTATTTTTATCGGATTTTTAGAGTCCGGCTCGCTATAAACGGGTACGTTTATTTGTTCGCCCACCACTTTGAGTTGGTCAATAGCCGCAGGTCTGTACACGTCGCAAGCTACCAACAACGGATTTTTGCCGCGTTTGTGTTTGAGCATATTTGCCAATTTTCCGGAAAAAGTGGTTTTACCCGAACCTTGCAGTCCCGACATTAGAATAACGGCAGGTGAGCCTTTCAGATTGATATCTTCGTGCGTGCCACCCATTAGCCGAGCCAATTCGTCGTGCACTATTTTTACCATCAACTCATTGGGCTTGATAGCGTTCAAAACGTTCATACCGAGCGCTTTTGCTTTTACATCGTAGGTAAAAGTTTTGGCTACTTTGTAGTTAACGTCGGCATCGAGCAACGCTTTGCGAACATCTTTCAATGTTTCCGCCACGTTTATTTCGGTGATGGTACCTTGTCCTTTTAATATTTTGAACGATCGTTCAAGTCGTTCGCTTAAGTTTTCAAACATGTGTTATTGATGTGTTTAATAATGAGATGCGAATACTTTTTGCGTTGCAAAGTTACTATTTTAGAAGCAAATTACCAAGTGACGGATAAAATTGTTCGTTTTGGCTTTTCTATTTTTTTAATTGGCTTGTTGTTCAATCCACTTTTTATAATTACCTTTGCAATTGAAAACTATGTGGACAGATTTGGACTGCTTGCAACCACAGAAAAAAATGCTAAAATGTTTCCGAAATTTTTTCTTCTTCGCGTTTAGTCCAAATTCCCACTAATTATTAATTTATAAACGTTTAATTATCAATTAATTGTTATGGGTTATTTATTTTCATCCGAATCCGTGTCCGAAGGTCATCCTGACAAAGTAGCCGACCAAATATCGGACGCTATTTTAGACAAATTTCTCGCTTTCGACCCGACATCTCACGTGGCTTGTGAAACGTTTGTTACCACAGGACAAGTGATACTTGGTGGCGAAGTTACTTCTGAAGCTTACATCGATTTGCAAAATGTAGCGCGAGAGACTATTAAAAAAATCGGCTACACCAAAAGTGAGTACCAATTTGAAGCCGAAAGTTGTGGGGTGTTGTCGGCTATCCATGAGCAATCGGAAGATATTAGTCGCGGTATCATTCAATCCGACCCGTTGGCACAAGGAGCCGGCGACCAAGGTATGATGTTCGGTTATGCCACCAACGAAACGCCCAATTATATGCCGTTGACGCTCGATTTGGCGCACCAATTGTTGATAGAATTGGTTGATATTCGCAAAAATACGCAGTTGATGCCTTATTTGCGCCCTGATTCCAAAAGCCAAGTTACAGTAGAATATGGCGATGATAATCAACCGCGCCGTATTCATACCATTGTTATTTCCACTCAGCACGACGAATTTGTGTTGCCTGAAAATGGCAAATCGCAAGAAGATGCCGACCGCGAAATGCAAGCGAAAATTCATAATGATATTGCAAATATCCTAATTCCACGCGTATTTGAAAAACACCCCGAATACAAACGCTACCTTAATGGTGAGTTTAAGCTGTTGGTAAATCCTACGGGAAAATTTGTAATAGGCGGTCCTCATGGCGATACCGGTCTTACAGGTCGTAAAATTATTGTCGATACCTACGGCGGAAAAGGAGCGCACGGCGGTGGTGCATTTTCGGGCAAAGACCCATCGAAAGTAGACCGTTCGGCTGCTTATGCAGCTCGCTACATTGCTAAAAATTTGGTGGCAGCGGGAGTTGCTGACGAGATTTTAGTTCAAGTATCGTATGCTATCGGCGTAGCGGAGCCGTTAAATATCTATGTAAATACTTATGGCACATCGCATTTGCAAATTAGTGACGGTGAAATTGCGCAAAAAGTGGCACAACTTTTCGATTTGCGCCCTGGAGCGATAGAGCGTAACCTTAAACTTCGCGAGCCTATCTATTCGGAAACTGCCGCTTATGGTCATTTTGGGCGAGAAAATAAAGTTGTTACCAAACGGTTTACGTCGCGTTACAACATTGTACACGAAAAAGTGCTGGAAGTGGAACTCTTCACGTGGGAAAAACTAGATTGTGTGGAAAAAATACGGAAGGCTTTCGGATTGTAATTTTTATTATTAGCATAGCGGGCGCAAACGGAAAAGGTAATTTTCGTTTGCGCTTGTTTTTTTACTTATTAGTAGCTATCACATCATCATTTACTCGCAATAAGATGAGCATCATTAAACAAAATAACGTGCAGAATTGCCCTGTGATAAACATATCGAAAAGAGATTGGTAAGCGCATAAGGCGCATATGAAAAAAGCAAATGCACGCCGTCCTTTTTTGCATATAAATATTGGTGCGCCATAGATGAACAATAATAGTATAAGCCCAATGATACCGAATTCTAAAGCCGTTTGAATATATTGGTTATGGCTGTCTGTAAACATAGGTTGATTTGCTGTTACATATGCGGTATATTCAGGAGAACAATATTTGTAATTTACAGTGTCGTACATTTCTTGCGCTCTACTCATTCCGTATCCTGTTAAGGGCTTTTTTGTTATTAAATCAACAGCAGAATGCCATAAAGCTAATCTTGGCTCATTTCTCAACATCTCCTCAGACATTCTGGAATGGTGGGCAGATGCTTCGTATAACGCAATTGGTGCAAGTAAGATGATTAACAGACCTAATATTTTACGGCGTTTCCATATTTCAAACACAGCAAAGCTGCAAATCAATAGAATTGAAGCGACAAAACCGCTCCGACCTTCGGATAAAGACAAAATGCCAAAAATAACAATTAAAGCAAGACCGTAGGCGTAATGTTTCCATTTTGCCATTTGATTCCATGTGTGCGTGCAGATGTACCATATACCGATTAATGCGAAATTTAGATATAGATTAAATCCCATGTGTGTACTAACGTAAGCGATGCGTGTTTGTGTAAATAGTACATTACGATTTGGTGAAAGAAAAAACGTACTCCACCCGATTTTACTGATTAAAAATACGATTGCAACAATAGCAGTGATGATTATGGTATTCAGAAAGTAGCTAAGTTTATATTTTTTGTTCAGACCGAATAATCCTACTATTCCAAAACTTATCAAAGCGTATCGTTTTTCAAGAAGGTTTTTGAAATATTTAGTGGTGTCGAACGGAGCGTATAGTAATGACAAAAGAAAAAATGAAATGAGTACAATGAAGTAGATTGTTGTTTTGTCGCAATGCCAATTAGTCCATTTCTTTTCTACGAAAAACTCTATAACCCATGTTATGAAAAAAAGATATAAACCACCAAAATTTAATAGGTATGGTATTTCTATATTGTAAAACAAAGCACGGATAGAAATCAGAATACACCCTATTAAATTGATGTAATTTAGAATTTGTTTATAGTCAATGACCTTTTTCATGAATGTTAGTGATTTATTTTTCCGAATCTTCTTTTTTTATAATCCCTCCATCCCCAATACATATATTTCATTTTCGTCCATTTTTGGTCGGAATCGTAGAGTACGTAACGTTTTAAACGTTTACGTAATTGCTTGGAATAATATTTTTTATATTCAGGATAAAGCCTTATTACTTCCAATAAATTACGAACAATATAATAGTGTCGCAATGCGCTGTGCTGAATAAACGTCTTTCGGAATAAAGGACTTACACGCACAAACCCATTACCAAGACTGTGGGTTAAAAGAATTTGATTGGTTTTTACCACGGTATAACTATTTCGGTTGAGTCGACAGCAATATTCATCATCCACCAAGTCGATGAAAAAATCATCGCGGAAGCGTCCGCATTTACGATAGGCTTCGGTGCGTAGTAGATTACCGGAAGTCATAGTGGTAAGAACTGTTTGAAAACGTTCGCGTTTTTTACGCTTAGTTTCGCCGCAATAGTGGTAAGGCGAAAAGATACCGACTTTGTCGAAAGTTGGACATTGATTGGCTTCGATTATAAAATCAGCTAACGAAAATCGGTCAAACTTACTATCCTGATCCATTGTCAGAATCCATTTGGCATTAGCGTTCAAAGCAGCTTCACAGCCAATGTTCAGAGCAGTTGCGATACCCAAGTTTTCCAAATTGGGCAAGTAGGTTATTTTATTGTTCGGCAATGTGTTTATCAGCGCACTGTTGTCCGTAGTGGAATTGTCCACAATAAACAAGTGGCTGATGTCTTTCAAATAGGTGTTGATGGCAGTCACATTGTCTACCGTTGGGTTGTACCAAACAACTACGCCGCAAATTTCTTTTTGTGTTATCATCTTATTTCAGTTTATTATAGACAGCCATTATATTGGTTTCTCTATCAACAGTATATGAGTAAATTAAATAAGTTTAGTATGTTATTTCTTTTCTAAACCGTGAATACAAACAACTCTATTCATAGCCTTATTTTGGGCGCATAGTTTTAAATTAGCAGTTTGATCTGTCCAATTCTCCGGATGCCAAAGATGATATTGAATAGCCATATTTCGTACCGATACCAAACGATAACCCAACTGTTCCAAACGCCATTGAATATCGTGGTCTTCGCCAACAGCGGGCAATGTATAATCCTCATCAAAGCCATTAATGGCATACAAAGCATTACGAGACATTGACATGTTAGAACCTATCAAATGCCGAATAGTTCGACAGCGAGGAATAAAGCCAAACAAACTATCCGGTGAAATAAAAACAGATTCTTCTAAATAACGGGCATCTCTTTTACCAAACAACAACTTCCGCCACATTAATTTCTGCATTTGCAAAATATGAGTAGGATGTGCCATTAAAAAATTGGAAGTCTCATTACTCAACTTTACTCGCTTGCCGGCTACTATTACTTTTTCGGCTGCATAGCGCAGATGCATTTCAACAAAACGAGGATGAGGAACACTATCTCCATCAATAAAAATCAACCAATCGGTATGGGCTACACGAACAGCCGCATTTAAAGCTTTATTTTTACGCCAGCCGTCATCTGCTTGTGTGAGATGAATATAAGGCTGTGAAAAATGGTATTGATCTATAAAATCAGCCATTTCAAAAGATTTTCCATCTTCTGTGATGATAATTTCAAACTCTTTTTCCGTTTGATAATTTAACGCATCCAAAATGGTTTTTAAGGCTTGCACGTTCTTGTAAACAGAAATAATAAGTGATGCTTTCATAAATTTGTAATTTGTTGTTTAACGTGCTTTTTCCAGCGCATTTTAATGATGGAATCAGTACACAACTGCACATCAAAACCACGTGCTAAAGCGTAGGCTTTGCCCATAATACGTAGAGCATCAGCATCTATATTTAAGCGTTCAAAGTTGCGACAACCGTCAAGTAAATTCACTTTGCCAAACTTCAAACGGTTTAAATCTACCAATTCAATTTTTACTTTCTCATCGCGATATTCAAATAAAATATTTCCGCCCGAATAGTCCTGATGACGTATGCCCGCCTCATGTAAACGAGCTGTAAATTGACCAATTGCCGTTAAAATTTCCGTACGAAAAGGAAATATTGGATTTCCTATTAAATCATTAAAAGTGTGTGTACAATCAGATTCCTTCGAAGCGTAATAACTTGTGGTTAAACAGCCTAACGTGCGACATTCCAAATAACCAATAGGTGCAGGGGTTCCTATGTTTAATTCTTGTAAGCGTAGCGCATACTCAAACGAACGTTTTGCTTTAGATTTACGAAACCAACCATAAATAATTGATTTTAAAAAGCTCGGAGTTTTAAACGCTTTAATTACGACAGAGGTGTTTTTTACAGCAAAACGTTTCAGTACATTGCGTTTTTCGTACAACACACTGCCACTTGTTGAAAAGTCATGATTTAGACGTGCTACAAATAATCCCAAATGTTTATACGTCGGTGCAATGTCAAATTTGGTAGATTTCCAAAGATTCGCAATTCGATTGATAAGTGGCGACATTGAACGGCGGTAACGTAACTGACCATGTAATTCACGCAAGAAAAAATCGAAGTGACGCTCATTCAATAACGCAATACGTTCGGCTTTGTTCTGCCTGTCGCTCACACGCTTCGATTGTTTCTGAATACGGTAAAAAAGTCCCACCTCGTTTAGTTGTACCACTTCTCCGCCATGCTTCAACATGGAAATCCAAAACTCCCAGTCTTCGCGCCCAAGAATAGTTTCACAATAACCACCAAAAGCTAAGGCATCCGCTTTGCGATACATGGCACTCACGTAAATTTGATTGTGCATAGCCAATTTATGCAAACTGTACGTTGGCAATTTCCACTCACCTTGACGCAAGCCGAAAAACTTTGCTTTAGCGTAAACCACCTTAACTTCTGGTTGTGCTTCAAGTATTGCTACTGCATTTTCAATATAGGTTGTGCTAATTAAATCATCAGCATCTACGGGTAAAATATAAGTTCCGATAGCTTCACGCAATGCTCTATTACGTGCAGCAGATACGCCTCTGTTGGGCTGCGTAAATACACGAATTTGAGGATTTTTAACCGCTAATTTATTAGCCAAAGCGAATGTATCATCTGAAGAACCATCATCTACAACAATGATTTCCAACGCTGAATATGTCGAAGCTAAAATAGAAAGAATTGTTTCTTCTAAAAAAGCCGAGGCGTTATAAGCGGGCACTATGACTGAAACCGTTTTCATCAGATTTTGTCAAAACCTTTGGTGTATTTTACCCAATAGTATTTCAACGGATTAGTGTATTTTAATTGTTTCCAAGGTCGGCTACTGTGCGGTTGATGTAGCACAGGCGAATTCATTAGCAAACGATTTTTAAAACCTAATTCCACCGACTGATGCGAAATAAACACATCGTACCATGATTTTTTAGGATTTAATTTCTTAAAATCATACGCTTGCAAAAAATTATAGCTCAACAAAGTACAGCAAAAGCTGAAACGCTTTTTCGTATCAATAGCTATTTTGGAAAATTTCCGTGCGTACAAATAGGGAAAGTTGACTTGTTCTTTTTCGTCCACTGTAACAGACGCTACCATTCCTATCTTGTTATCGGCATTGGCTGCATTAATCAAATCCTGAATAGTTTGTTTGCGCACCACAACATCAGATTCTACAACAATTAAATGCGCTTGTTCTGCTAAAGCTCGCTGTTGAGCCATTTGCAATATCAGCAAATAATTAGGCGATGGATGGCTGGTAATATCCTCTAAATTTAGCAATTCAAAGTCATATTGTTGAGTAATCTGCTCCAAATGTACGCGATTCTCGTTGGTACTAAAATCATTATATACCGTATATACAAAGTTAGCAGTCGTTTCAGATAGAGCTATAGCCTCTATTGTTTGACGTGTAGTATCCCACGAATCTTTGACCGGTGTTATAATATGTACGTTTTTCATAATTATCAATAAGTCCAAATAATACCGCGTTTGGTTACCGAAAACATCACGCTGTATGAATTGCCGAATTGCGAACCGATGTCGGCTCCAAAAGCCAGCGAAAAATCCAAGTTCCACGCTTTGGGGAATTGTTTTTTTACTTCCAACAAAATGGCGGTGTTGGTCGATTTCAGTGCATCGCCATCGTTGTATAGTCCGTAATTTTCGGCGTATGTTACCAACGTGCGGTAACGGTAGCCGTAAATGTTGCCTTTTAAGCCGATGTGGTGCGCCATTGTGCGGTTGTTTAGCGTTGCTATGCTACCGTCTGCGTTGTATATCGGCGATGTGATGAACGGTGTGCCGATAGTTCTGTAAAAACTGTTCCAGCCGTTGCGATAAATGCTGTTATTGAAATAGTTATCGTCGCCGCCGAACACCAATCCGTCTTTGTCGTGGAATGACCCCGACTGGTCGGTGGTGTTTATAAATTCATAACACAAACTGCTGATGAATGGCCAGCGTGTTTGCTTTACGGAAACGCCCCACAAACCGTCTGAAATGTTCATAGCTTTCCACATAATATTTACTGGACCGTCTTCAAAAATGCTTTGCCAATAAGCCGACACTTTCCAATTCTTCCATTTGACATCAATGCCGAGATTTTGCGACCCGATATGATTGCCGTATGCGTTAATTTGTTCATTAATTGTACTCCCTCCCGAACGTGCCCAAAAGACGTTCCAAAAATTACGGAACGAATTACCTAAATCGCCGTGAACGGGCGATTTTCCGCCCCATTGCGCTGCATGGTGAAATTCGTAACTAATATTTACAGGCAATTTACCGCCCAGCCGTCCGGCTACAAATTTGTGATGCAAATAGGAATGTTTAACATACACATTGTCAATAAACCAGCCATGCGTTAGTCCGCCTTTCACTTCCAAATAGCCATAGGTAAGCGGAAACGGTGTGTATTGGTCAATGCCGATGGTGATGCGTGGCATAGGACGCGAATTCATCGAAAACAGCAAGCCTCCGCTCGACAGTTCCTCATCTTGATTGCCATACTGTTGTGGCTTTATTCCTAAAGTGATATCCACTATATAGAGACGGACATGACCATAGAAACGTTGCAAAAATGCGGAAACTTTTTTTGTGTCAACTCGTCCGACTCCTTCAATACCAAAACTATAATCGAACCAGCGATTGGGACGTGTCAGTTCTTTGCCGAAATAAAGGCTGAGATTGCCACTGAACGGTTGTTCTGAAACGCTTCCGAAACGGTCGCTTGTAAACCAAAACGGTGCATACGTGCCCGAAGCGGCAACGGTTTGCATTTCGCCACCATAGAGCAGCGTGTCTCGGCGCAAGTCGGCAGAGTCCATTGGCAAGGGCCACGGTTTCCATGCGAAGGTCGGCAATGCAACAAGTCCGAATAGCGCTCCTATGAGTATTTTAGTCAATCGTTCCAACTGTAAATGTCGTTTAAAATTTTGCCGTTTGCATCTTCGCCTAAACCAAAATAACCTTTGCCGCTGATGGTGAAAGTAACCATATTTTCGCGACCGCCTTGTGGTAAGTGTCCGACGAGCAGCCATTTATTGCGCGCAATGTCGTATTCTAACATATCGTCGAATAAAAATCCCGTTGTTAGTGAACCTCCGAAATAGCGTCCGCCCAATACAAAAACACGTCCGTTGAGCATTTGCGAAGCAGCAAATTCGCGCCCTTTTCCGGGAATATCAGCCAATCGTTTCCATTTGTTCGATAGCGGCAAGTATTCCCACCAATCGTTCATGCTGGTTGTGTTGTAACCCGTTCCGGCAAAACAATGCGTTCCGTCGGAACATCCTGTAGCTCCGCCTCTTGCAGGAAAATACGCATGGTCGCACTTTGTCCAAGTGTCAGAATTTGTGTCGTATTTGTGAACTTCGGAAGTAAAATATGAGAAAAATCCGCATGCGGTATAGAAGTAATATCCATGAGCGAAAGAAATCGCCACATTGCTGTTTTTCGATGGAAAATCGGCACAGCGTTCCCATGTGTCGGTGTCCGGCGTATATTTCCAAAAATCGCGCAGGTAGCACGAATCTTGGTAAACGTGTCCATTGAAGCCTAAACCGATGTAAACCTGATTATTAATAACTTGTGCTACTGCTTTTACTCGTCCTTTAAACGGTACGTCGTTGAGTTGTGTCCACGTGTCTGCTTGCGCATCGTAACGCCAAAGGTCGTTGAGATAAACACCGTTTTCGTCACGTCCGCACGTTACGTAGGCATTGTCTTTTACCACGAAACTTGTTGCCGATGCACGCCCTATAGGTAATGCAGCTTTCGGAGTAAATTGCATGGGAATTTTTGGCTCTTCAAAGCCATTGCAACCCCAAAGTTGCACTATCAATACAATACTGCCGATGTAGATAAAAAATTTGTGCATTGAACAACTCATGTTTTTGGACACTTTAACTTGCAAAGGTAACAGATTTTTCCGAATGTTTGCATTGAACACTTTTTATTTAACGCCAAAAGTGGATGAAATAAATAAAACGACTGTATCTGAAAAAAAATATGTAATTTTGTAACTTTAAACTTATCATTATGAAATTGACTGCTGTTTTTGAAAAATCGCAAGTGGCGGCGCGTGCATTGAACATGACATCAGATGCCGCAATTAACCAAGTTTTGGCTGATTTGGCTGATTTGACCGAAGCGCGTGCTGCTTCAATTTTGGCTGCCAATAAAGAAGATTTGGCTCGTATGGATATTGCTAATCCGAAATACGACCGACTGAAATTAACCGAACAACGCATTGCCGACATTGCATCCGATATACGCAATGTGGCTAATTTGCCATCGCCGCTGGGACGGATTTTGTCGCAAACGACGCGCCCGAACGGTATGGAACTGACAAAAATAGCTGTTCCTTTCGGCGTTATTGGTATTATTTACGAAGCACGCCCGAATGTTGGTTTTGACGTGTTTTCGTTGTGCTTGAAGTCGGGAAATGCCTGTATTTTAAAAGGCGGTAGCGATGCGGCGTGTTCTAACGAAGCCATTGTGAAAGTAATTCACGAAGCATTGCGCAAAAATGCGATGGACGAAAATATAGTAACGCTATTGCCAAACGGTCACGATGCCACGGCAGCGTTGTTGAATGCAGTCGGTTTTATTGATTTGATTATTCCGCGCGGTGGCAAACAACTGATTAATTTTGTGCGCGACAATGCTAAAATTCCTGTTATTGAAACCGGTGCGGGAATTTGCCATACCTATTTTGATGAGTTCGGCGATTTGGCGAAAGGCGTAGCTCTTGTTAATAACGCCAAAACTCGCAGAGTAAGCGTTTGCAATGCGCTCGATTGTTTGGTTATTCACGAAAAACGTTTGTGCGATTTGCCGCAATTGTGTAATAAATTGGCAGAAAGTAATGTTATTATTTATGCTGATACAGAGGCTTTTAATGTTTTAAAAGGAAATTATCCTGCGGAATTGCTGCAACCGGCTACGCCCGAACATTTCGGCACGGAATTTTTAGACTACAAAATGGCTATAAAAACAGTGCACGATTTTGCGGAAGCACTGCACCACATTGCACGTTTCAGTTCAAAACACAGCGAGTGCATCGTGAGCGAAAATGCCGAACGCTTGGCGCAATTCAATCAAGCAGTCGATGCGGCGTGCGTTTATAACAATGTATCGACAGCCTTTACCGATGGTGCACAGTTCGGATTGGGTGCAGAAATAGGCATCAGCACGCAGAAATTGCATGCACGCGGTCCAATGGCTCTCGAAGAGCTGACTACCTATAAATGGATTGTGCGCGGCGACGGACAAACTCGCAAATAAAAACTGTAATTATGGGAAAAATCAGACTAATCATCCGTCAGGAATATAAAAATCGTGTAGCAAAAAAATCTTTTTTGCTGCTGACTTTCCTTATGCCGCTGCTGTTTGTGCTGTTGCTGTTGGTGCCGATGTGGTTGTCGCTCATCGAAAGCGGCAAAAAATATAACGTGGCGGTTGTCGATTGGTCGGGATGCTATTCAGCCGTTTTTCTCGATACCGAAAAATATCTGTTTGACGAAGCAACTGCTCCGTTGGACAGTTTTCGCACTAATTCAGAAAGTTCAGGCTATGATGCAATTGTAGTCATTTCGGGTGATTTGCGCAATGCCGATGCTTCGGTAACAATTTATTCGGAACAACAAGTAGATTTGGAACTGAAGCAATACATACAAAAAGCTTTGGAAAAACAGGTGCGCGAAGATAAACTTGCGTCATTTAATATTCCTGATATTGAAAGCGTTATGTCGATATTGAACACGGAAGTTTCCGTAGAAACCGTAAAATGGAACAGCGACGGCTCGGAAACATTATCTTCTTCCGAAATTGCTCTTGTTGTTGGCATGTTAGCCACAATGCTTATCTATATGTTTATTTTTGTGTATGGCGCACAAGTGATGAATAGTGTAGTGCAGGAAAAAGTAAATCGTATAGTGGAAGTGATGGTGTGCAGCGTTAAACCTTTTGAGTTGATGATGGGTAAAATTATCAGTATCGCTTTGGTGGGTCTTACGCAGTTTGCCATTTGGATTGTTTTGACACTTGTTCTCTTTTTAATATTTGGGCAGCCGCTTTCGTTTCAGGCTGAAGTAACTTCGACAAGCGATTTCAGTGCCGTTTATTCTATGTTGATGTCTATCAATTGGATAGAAATGTTGGTGTGTTTTGTGGCTTATTTTATTGGCGGTTATCTGCTTTATGCGTCAATTTTTGCAGCTATCGGTTCGGCGGTCGATAACGAAACCGACACGCAACAATTCATGCTGCCCATTACCATTCCTATTTTGTTTGCCATGTATGCGGCTATTTATAGTGCGCAAAACCCCGATGGTCCTTTGGCGTTTTGGTGTTCGATGATTCCGTTTACTTCGCCCATTGTGATGATGGTAAGGTTGCCGTTCGGTGTGCTGTTGTGGGAAAAAATTGTTTCTTTGGTGATTTTGTTTGCTTCGTTTGTTGCTACCACGTGGCTATCGGCAAAAATTTATCGTACGGGCATTTTGATGTACGGCAAAAAAATATCGTGGCGCGAATTGTGGAAATGGCTGAAGGCGTAACATTTTATAAATAAAACTTTTGCTATGTGTGATAGCGTATCCGATAAAAAACCATTTACAGAACAGGCGAAATTGTTCGCTACGGCGCAAGCTTTGCACACAAAATTGTTGGTAGTCGATTCGCATTGCGATACGCCCATGTGTTTTTTCGACGGTATTGATTTGGGCAAGCGCGAAAAGAGAGTAAAAGTCGATTTTAAAAAAATGGAAGATGGCGAAATAGATGCCATCTTTATGGCGACTTATATTGAGCAGGGCGGATTGGACGAAGCGTCCACTCGTTTGGCTACTGAAAAAGCGTTCGACACCATTGCAAAAATAAAAATGCAAATCGCACGAAATGCGGCGCAAGTAGAGCAAGCAACGACAGCGCAACAGATAATAGATATTAAAAAAGCAGGTAAGCGCGCTGTAGTTCTTGCACTCGAAAACGGTTATGCGGTTGGTACTGATTTAGCCAATATAGAACGTTTTTTTGACGAAGGCGTGCGTTATATTACACTTTGCCACAATGGCGACAATGCCATTTGCGATTCGGCTGTAGGATGCAATACGCATGGTGGTTTGAGCAATTATGGCAGGCAAGTGGTGAAGGAGATGAACCGTTTGGGAATGATGGTAGATTTGTCGCATGCCAATGAAAAAAGCTTTTTCGATGCGGCAGAAGTATCGACTAAACCGCTCATTTTTTCACATTCTTCGGCGTATTCATTGTGTGCTCATCCGCGCAATGTTACCGATGCGCAGTTGCGATTGCTGGCTGAAATGGGCGGCGTGTGCCAAGTCTGTCTCTATCCGCTGTTTCTCAACGGTACGGAGGAGGCGACCGTAAGCGATGCAGTTGACCATATTGACTATATTGTCAATATGATTGGCATCGATTTTGTAGGGATTGGTTCAGACTTCGATGGTGGCGGCGGTATCTGTGGCTTTCAAACAAGTGCCGAAGCGATGGCAATGACAGTAGAACTGCTTCGCAGAGGCTATGCGCACGACGATATTGCCAAAATTTGGGGTGGCAACCTGATGAGAGTAATGAAAAAAGTGGAAAATAAAAAGTGATTTTTTTTCTTGTTTTTATAATAATTCGATAATTCAGAAATAATGAAAATAACGATGAAACAAAAATTTTATGTGCGAATATTGGCAATTGTAGCGTTGTCCGTTTTTGCAATGCCGTTTTTTGCCAATGCGCAATCCAAACAGCAGGTTGTTGTGGGCGAAACAAATTTGTTCGAAGAATTGGCAAAACCGGATAGTGTTACGGGCGCAACTGTGGAGGTTTTCCAAAATGCGCAGTTAGAGCACCGCATTCTTCGCCAAAAAGCGCAGTCGATGATGATAACGCAGCGGGGCTATCGTGTGCAGGTTTTTTCCAGCAACAATAGTCAATCTGCACGCGAACAGGCTTTTAAAGTGGAAAAAAATCTTTTGGAAAAATTGCCTAATCTTGAAGTGTACGTTACTTACAGCGCCCCGTTTTGGAAAGTGCGCATCGGCAATTGTGTTACGCACGAAGAAGCGCAACTGCTGAAAGAGTCCATGATAGGTGAATTTCCTGAATATCAAACGGAAATGTACATCGTTCCCGATAGAATAATCCTTAAATAAAAATAGTATGAACGAATTATTTGAGACCGGCGTGCCAAAAACAGCAGCAACCGATGAAATTGCAAAACATTACAAAGAAATTATCCGTTTATTGGGAGAAAATGTTACCCGCGAAGGTTTGCTTAAAACGCCGAAACGCGTTGCTTTTGCCATGCAATTTATGACGCAAGGTTACAGCATGAATCCCGAAGAGGTGTTGCGTTCGGCACTATTTGAGGAGGAGAAATACCAACAAATGGTTATTGTGAAGGATATTGACTTTTTTTCGATGTGCGAGCATCACATGTTGCCGTTTTTCGGGAAAGCACACGTTGCCTACATTCCCAACAAACATCTTATCGGTTTGAGTAAAATTGCTCGCGTGGTGGATATTTTTGCTCACCGATTGCAAATTCAGGAGCGATTGACCACCGAGATAAAGGACTGCATCCAAAAAACGCTCAATCCGATGGGCGTAATGGTGGTGATTGAGGCACAACACATGTGTATGCAAATGCGCGGCGTTCAAAAACAACATTCCGTAACTACTACTTCCGATTTTACGGGCGTATTCCAAAGTGCCATTACACGCGAGGAATTTATGAACCTTATTAAGCAAAAATAGGCGAAAAAAGTGTCAGAAAAAGACAAAAGTATTGACAAATTTACGGATTGACAATTTTTTTGCACGTTATTTTGTGCAATAGCGTAAATTGTAATTGTTTCCACGCACAATTTTCATATTTTTATACTTTCAATCTTTCTCTATTTTTTATTGCCGACGATTTTTCTGTTTGCGAAAAAAGAGTTACTTTTGTTGTTTGTTTAGCAACAAAGTCCGCGTTTTATGGTGTTGAACTACATTTGGATAGGTTTTGTACTGATAGCCATTGTCGTAGCTATGGTTGCGGCGTTTGTTACAGGCAGTGCCGACCCGTTAACAGCCGTGATGAACGCTACATTCGATTCCGCAAAAACGGGTTTTGAAATATCGTTGGGCTTGACAGGCGTATTGTCGTTGTGGTTGGGCATTATGAAAATAGGCGAAAAAGGTGGCGTTGTCAATGCTATGTCGCGTTTAGTTGCACCGTTTTTCTGTAAAATTTTCCCCGAAGTGCCCAAAAATCATCCTGCCATGGGGTCGATGTTTATGAATATGTCGGCTAATATGTTGGGACTTGACAATGCTGCCACACCGTTGGGTCTCAAGGCAATGCACGAACTTCAGGAGCTGAATCCGAAAAAGGACACGGCTACCAATCCGATGATTATGTTCCTTGTGCTCAACACTTCGGGATTGGTTATAGTGCCCATTTCTATTATGGTTTATAGGGCGCAGTTGGGTGCCGCCAATCCGAGCGATGTGTTTCTTCCGATACTTTTGGCTACTTATTTTGCTACATTGGCGGGTTTGATAGCCGTTTCCGTTGCCCAAAAAATAAACCTTTTCCAAAAAACAATTTTACTGACACTTTTGGGGCTGACGTTGTTGATTGTGGGCGTCATTGTTCTGTTTTCGCAGCTCTCGAAAGAGGAAATACAGTTTTATTCTGCGTTTGTTGCCAATTTCTTGCTATTGTCCATCATTGCGCTTTTTCTTATTTCCGGAATACGTAAGAAAATCAATGTTTATGAAGCGTTTATTGAAGGAGCAAAAGAAGGATTTAAGGTTGCCGTAGGAATAATACCGTACTTGGTTGCCATTTTGGTGGGTATTGGTATGTTTAGAGCTTCCGGTGCAATGGATTTTGTGGTTGTAGGCATCGAAAAAGTGTTTGCATGGGCAGGTTTTAATACCGATTTTGTTGGTGCGTTGCCTACGGCTTTGATGAAACCGCTCAGTGGCAGCGGGTCGCGCGGCATGATGATAGATGCAATGAAAATGTATGGTGCCGATTCGTTTGTCGGTCGCCTTTCGTGTTTGGTGCAAGGTTCCACCGATACTACGTTTTACATTTTGGCAGTCTATTTCGGCTCTGTCGGCATTAGCAAAATGCGCCATGCTGTGGTGTGCGGACTTATAGCCGATTTTGTGGGAGCGTTTGCCGCCATTTGTATCGGTTATTTATTCTTTCATTGAGAAAACGAAAAAGTATGATTTCATACATTACGGAAAATGTTAAAGTACCCAAGTTGGAGCGGCGCAAAATTAATGCGTGGATAAAATCGGTGGCAGCCGGCTACGGTAAGAAAATTGGCGAAATAGCCTATATTTTTTGCGATGATGCTAAAATTTTAGAAATAAATCGTACCTATTTGCAACACGATTACTATACCGATATTATCACTTTCGACTATTGCGAGGGCGATACGTTGCATGGCGACATTTTCATCAGTCTTGATATGGTGCGTTTCAATGCACAAAAATTTGGTGTCGATTTCGATAATGAGCTTCATCGCGTTCTTATTCATGGCATTTTGCACTTGTGCGGACAAGATGACAAAGCCCCAAAAGCAAAGGCACTAATGACGGAAAAAGAAAATTTAGCATTGGCGATGCTGAAAAAATAAAATACTAAGTTCAACAGTTTTATATGAAATCAAGCATAAAACATTTTAGATTTGTTGGTCGGTGCATGCTGCTGGCGACTGTTGCGGCTGCCATTGCTATTGGCTGTGCCAATCGTGGCGGCGGTCCTCAAGGCGGTCCAAAGGACGAAACACCGCCCAGAGTGATTTCGAGTAAGCCGGACAATGGCGCCGTAAATCATCACAAACCTAATGTGGAGATTGTTTTTGACGAAATAGTGGTTCTCAACAATGCTTTTGAAAAAGTGGTAGTGTCGCCGCCACAGAACCAAGCTGCCGAAGTGAAAGCAATCGAACGGAAAGTAAAAGTGGCGTTTCAGGATTCGTTGCAGCCCAACACTACTTACACTATCGATTTTTCCGATGCTATTGTCGATAATAACGAAGGCAATAAATTAGTCGATTACTCTTTTTCGTTTTCTACGGGCGATGTTATCGATACGTTGATGATGTCAGGAATACTGATTGATGCGTACACACTAAATCCCTTCAGCAATGCGATAATTGGTATTCATTCCGATGTTTCGGACACGGCTTTTACTACCAAAAAATTCGATCGCATTTCCAAATCGAATGCCGACGGATTATTTAGGGTAAAAAACATAAAACAAGATACTTATCGCATTTTTGCGTTGAACGATTTAAGTGGTGATTTTTTGTTCGACCAGTCGGATGAAGCTATTGCTTTTTTGGACACGACATTTGTCCCGACAGCCGAAAATTTTACAACAAATGATACGTTGTGGAAAGATTCCGTTACAATTGACACCGTGAAAGTGAATATGCGGACGACTTACAAACCTGATTCTATTGTGCTGAAATTTTTTAAGGAAAAGACACAGCGACAATATTTTATTCGTGCCGAACGCAAACTGCCTTACAAATTTTCGCTGATGTTTAATGCGCCATTGGATACGCTGCCGCTTATTCAGCCGATTAATTTTGAATGGAGTGACAATGTGCTTACTCAAAAATCGTTGCAAGGCGACACGCTAACTTATTGGTTGAAAGACAGTTTGATGATGCGCACAGACACGTTGGCGTTTGTGCTTCATTATCCTAAAACGGATTTGCAAGGACAGCTTGTGAATGAATCGGACACGCTCGAATTGCCTGTGCGCCGCGACCGCAAGCCTGCCGTTACCACTTCGAAAAGAAAGAAAGACGAAAAGCCGCCTATGGAGTTTATTGAACTAAGATCGAATTTAACCAACTCATTTGATGTTTACAAAGCTATTCAAATAAATTTTGTCGAACCAGTGCGGTTGCAATCTGATACGATGCTTGTGCTTGAGCAACAGGTAGATACATTGTGGAACGCACTATCTATAAAACTCGATTCCGTTGACGAATTTGGTATGGCTTACAAAATTGCGCACGAATGGAAAGAAGATGCGACTTACCGCCTTAATATTGATTCGGCAGCATTTGTGGCTCCTTTATCGAATTTGCACACCAACAAATTTGCCTACACGTTTAAGGTAAAAACGAAGGAAGATTATGCGACATTGATAATTGACCTCGAAAACTTTACGGGTAAAGAAATGTTGCAGTTGCTCGATGCTACCGAAAAAGTGTTGCGCGAAAAAAAGGCGGATGAATCAACGGTAAAGTTTGAGTATTTGAATCCGGGCGTTTGCTATTTGCGGCTCTATATTGACGAAAACGGTGATGAAGAATGGACTACGGGCGATTACAAAACGCACCGCCAGCCGGAAGCGGTGTATTATTTCCCGAAAAAGATAGAATTGCGTGCTTATTGGGACGTGGAAGAGGCTTGGAACTATTTGGCAACGCCACTTTTACAGCAAAAACCTACCGATATACGAAAACCGATAGATGCAAAGGCACAAAAAAAATGACAGATTATGGCGAAAATTTTGGTTATTGACGATGAAAAGAGTATCCGTAATGCTTTGACGGACATTTTGGAATTTGAAAAACATCAGGTAGATGCGGTAGAAAACGGCTTGGCAGGATTGGAAAAAATGCAAGCGGAAACGTACGATGTTATTTTTTCCGATATAAAAATGCCCCAAATGGACGGCTTAGAGTTGCTGCAACGTGCGGTGGAAATGGGCGTAGAGACTCCCATTGTGATGATTTCGGGGCATGGCAACATTGAAACGGCTGTGGAATCTATTAAAAAAGGTGCTTACGATTTTATAGAAAAACCTATAGATTTGAACCGTTTGTTGGTAGTGGTGCGCAATGCCTTAGATAAAAAAACGTTGGTAGCAGAAACTAAAAAACTGAAAAAAAAGATAGGCAAACAGTACGAAATGGTGGGCGAGTCGGAACCGATAAAGCATTTGCGTGCCATGATTGAGCGTGTAGCTCCTACCGATGCCCGAATTTTGATTACCGGCGATAACGGTACCGGAAAAGAAGTGGTGGCAAGGCAGATATACCAACTGAGCCATCGTTCACAAATGCCATTCGTTGAGGTTAATTGCGCTGCTATTCCTTCGGAACTAATTGAAAGTGAACTTTTTGGACACGAAAAAGGCGCGTTTACATCGGCTATCAGAAACAGGATGGGAAAATTTGAACAAGCGGATAAGGGTACTATCTTTTTAGATGAAATTGGCGATATGAGTTTGTCGGCGCAAGCCAAAGTGTTGCGTTGTTTGCAGGAAAGTGTTATTTCGCCTGTCGGTAGCGATAAAAATATAAAAATTGATGTGCGAGTAATTGCAGCCACCAACAAAGATTTGCGTCAAGAGATAGAAAAGGGCAATTTTCGCGAAGATTTGTTCCATCGGCTGAATGTTATTCCCATTCATGTGGCATCGCTGCAAGAGCGCATTGAAGACATACCGCTGTTGGTGGACTATTTTACGGAACAGATTTGTCAAGAGCAGGGCATTGCTCTGAAACGTTTCGACGATTCCGCTATGGCAGTACTCAAAGCGCAACCGTGGCGCGGTAATATACGCGAATTGCGCAATGTGGTGGAGCGGCTCATTATTTTGGGCGACCACGAAATTTCAGGAGAAATGGTTAAGTTATATATTTAAAAACTATTATTTTGATTAGCAAATAGTTATGGACAAAATTAAAGATTTTTGGAACAAGGTAGTGCAGTTTTTTAAGCAACTTTTGGACTTGTTTAAACGTCCGGAAGAGAGCTTGGCACAGCTGAAAAACAATAAAGTGTCTGAAAAAGTGTTTTTTAAGAAAGTGATTTTGCCGTTCATTGCGATTTGTTCTGTTTTTGCAGCGTTGAATGTTGTTTTGTACGGTTCGCCCACGGTAGCTTCAGTGTGCGTAAAAATGTTGTTTACGTTCATTGCGTTTGTGGCTGCTTTTTTCATTTCGACTACAGTGTGCCAAAAAACATTGGAACTTTGCTATAATCAGAAAACGGACAAATCAACAATTTACCAAGTGGTTGGTGTCGGATTTTTGGTCATCTATCTTTTGAGTTTGCTTTTGTCTATTGTTAATATGTTCTTTTTGTGGATATTATCTTTTTATGTGGTGTATCTGTTGTGGATAATTGCCGATGTAGTTTTTGGCATCGAAGAGAATAATCGTGGAAAATTCTTGTTTTTTAATTCGATTTCCATTATTTTTTCAGAAGCTTTGATTTATAAAATATTGACCTTGTTGGTTCCTAATTTGTCGTTGTAAAACAAAAAATAATGTCCGTACCCAAACAAAAATTTGCCGCTGATGCAAAAAAAATCGCTTTCGACGAGCGTCATAGGCAAGTGATAAAATTCAACATTTCGAAATATGATGCAGCCGTAACAAAAGGTTTTGCTCGTTATCGCGATTTGACGGCAGCCCGCAAATGTGCAGGAAAAATCAAACGTGAAGTTTTGGCACATTGGGGCGACTATTTGCGCGAGTTTGAGGCAAACATTACCGCACGCGGCGTTCAGGTGTTGTGGGCTAAAGATACGCAGGAGGCAATTGGCTATGTCAAGGATATTTTGGTTAATGCCGATGCAAAATTGTTGGTTAAAAGCAAGTCAATGACCACCGAAGAAATAGAGTTGAATGACCGTGCTAAAGAGATAGGTTGTGAAGCGGTGGAGACCGATTTGGGTGAATTTATTGTGCAGGTAGCCGGTGAAAAACCTTACCACATTGTTACGCCCGCTATGCATAAATCGAAAGGCGATATTGCCAAACTTTTTAACGAAAAATTCGGAACTCCCATAGAGAGCACGCCCGAAGAATTGACGGCTTATGTGCGCGGAGTTTTGCGCAAAAAATTCACAACTGCCGATGTGGGAGTAACAGGCGCAAACTTCCTGATAGCCGATATTGGCGGCATTTCAGTTACCGAAAACGAAGGCAACGGCTGTATGTCTATGGCATTTCCTAAAACACATATTGTTATTGCAGGCATCGAAAAAATTATTCCTCAAATGGAGCAGTTGGGCTTGTTCTATCCGCTTTTGGCAACGCATGGAACGGGACAGCAGATGACGGTTTACAACTCCATTGTTACAGCTCCTAAGCAGGCAGATGAAGCCAATGGTCCTCAAAAAATGTATGTTATTTTGTTGGACAATGGTCGTACCGATGTTTATGCCGATGTCGAAGCGCGCGAATCGTTGGCGTGCATACGCTGTGGAGCGTGTCTCAATGGTTGTCCGGTTTACAAAACTATTGGCGGCTACACCTATGCGGCAACTTATTCGGGACCGATAGGTTCTGTGATAACACCTTTTTACAAAGGTTTTAAAGAATACGGACACTTAAGTTTTGCATCGTCGTTGTGCGGCAAGTGCGCCGAAGGTTGTCCGGTGCGCATTCCGTTGACGGATATTTTGTTGGCAAATCGGCGCAAAATGGTAGAACGCCGCTATCGTCCCTGCATCGAAAAAGGCGTAATGACGGGCTTTCGCATGATAGCGTCCAAACGCGCTTATCTCGATTTTTTCCCGTCGTGCATAAAAAACATGGCAGTTTATCCGTTAAATTATTTTGGTTGGGGAAATAAGCGAAAAATGAGTATATTTACAGACCGTTCTTTTTCTTCACACTATACGAAGAAAAAATCGAAAAAAACAGTAGAAAACATATGAAACGTTTGATTTTTTTGATGGTTGCTGTGGCAGTTTTATGCTCGTGCGACAAAGATTTTGAGACTTGGAAAAATTTGAACACCAAGTGGTTGGAAGAAAATGCGCCAACTGACACCGTCAAGCTGGAAAAAACGGCTTCCGGATTACAGTATCAAGTTTTTCATCAAGGTTACGGCGCAGTTCCTAAACTCAGTTCTTTGGTGTGTGTAACCTATAAAGGCTGGATGATTGACGGAACGGTTTTCGATTCGGGAAAATCGGTTTGGATGTCGGTGGGGAACACCGTTTTAGGCTGGAAAGAAGCTTTGGGTAAAATGAATCAAGGCTCGCATTGGAAAATATATGTTCCTTACACGTTGGGATACGGCAGTGAAGGGACTAAAACCATGTTCGGCAATTACAAAATTCCGCCTTATACGACTTTGATTTTTGATATTGAATTAGTTGATGTTATCAATTATTAATAAGTTGATTATGAGAAAGATAATTGTTTTATTTCTAACTTCTTGCGTAACGCTGTGGGCGTTTCCCTATTCGGTGGAAACGGTGCCTAACGTCAAACTGAAATGCCAAAGTTGTTACGTAACCAATCCCGACGGCATTTTGTCGGCATCTGCCGAGCATCAGTTGAATGAAGCTATCGGACGCTTGGAAGCGGAAACGGCTGTAGAAGTGGCTGTTGTCGTTGTGCAAACCATAGATACTGATGATTGTTACGATTTTGCCTACCGTTTGTTCAATCATTGGGGTCTTGGCAAATCCGGCAGAGACAACGGTCTGTTGGTGCTTTTTGTGGCAGACCAACGTGCAGTGAAAATAGAGACAGGCTACGGTTTGGAAGGCTTGTTGCCCGACATGGCGTGCGACAATATTCTTAACGAAGTGATGTTCCCACAGTTTAAACAAGGCGATTACGATGAAGGTTTTTTATTAGGCATACAGGCTGTTGCCGAAAAATTGACAACTGATGAGGCAAAAGAGGAGCTGTTATTGAACACCAATTCACCAAAAATGGAGAGGGTAAATTTTTGGTCAAATTATTTGATGATAGGTTTCTGCTTATTGATTCTCATGACTTGGCTAACCTATTTCAAAATGAAAAAATTGCGTGGCGAAAGAAACATTCGTTATCGCGAAATAGCTCCTTTTGTCAAAAGAACACTACTACTTGGTGTGTTTTTTTGGCCTGTGTTGGTGTTAGCTTTGTGGCTACGCAATGCACATCACAAAATACGTTATGGCAAATATCCATGTTCAGAATGCGGTAAATCAATGCGCTTGTTGAGCGAAAAAGAGGAAGATGCCCATTTGTCATCGAAGGCGCAGGCTGAAGAACATGTAAAATCGGTCAATTATGATGTATGGCTCTGCGACAATTGTCAAAATAAAAAAATATTGCCCTATACGGGTTCGGTCTTTTCTTATACAACTTGTCCGAAGTGCGGTGCAAAAACGTACAAACTGGATAGCAATGTGGTAACGTTGCCGGCGACAACTTTAACTACCGGACGCGGTGTGAAAAAATACACCTGTCATCATTGTAACCACATGGAGACAGTTGCTTATGTTATTCCAATTATTGTGGCAGCATCGTCGTCGCGTTCGAGTGGCGGTGGTGGTTCTTCTTCAGGTGGCAGCTGGGGAGGCGGACGTAGTGGTGGCGGAGGAGCCGGTGGTCGTTTTTAATTTATTATTATTCACTATTTTATAAATTTTAAATCAAAAAATGTTATGAAAAAAGGAACTGTTTGGACAATCACAATTGTAGCGATTGTCGCTATTTTAGTTATTTGGGTTGTAAAAGGTTACAATGGTTTAGTAACTGCTGAAGAAACGGTAACGACAGAGTGGGCGAATGTAGAATCGCAGTACCAACGTCGCGCCGACCTTATTCCCAATTTGGTAAGTACGGTAAAAGGCTATGCCGCTCACGAGCAAGAGACGCTTGACGCTGTAGTATCGGCACGCGCAAAAGCTACTCAAATGAGTGTAGATGCTAAAGATTTGACGCCCGAAAAGTTGAAAGAATTCCAAGCTGCACAAGGCGAAGTGGGTTCGGCTCTCGGTCGTTTGCTGATGATTACCGAAAACTATCCCGATTTGAAAGCCAATCAAAATTTTATGGCTCTACAAGAACAGTTGGAAGGAACGGAAAATCGTATTCAGGTGGCGCGTCAAAAATTCAATGCTACGGCACAAACCTACAACACGATGATTCGTCGTTTTCCTAAAAATTTGTTAGCCGGAATATTCGGATTTGACAAAAAAGCCTATTTCGAAGCTGACGAAGCGGCTCAAAAAGCTCCTTCAGTGCAATTTTAAGTAAATTGTTTTAATGAAAAAATCACTTGTGTTATTGGTCGCACTCTTTACTGCGGGACTTTTGTCTGCCCAACGTCTTGGGGTGCAAGGAGGTTACTCGCTTTCTACGCCATTCATCGGTACCGAAGACAATGCGGTGGATTTCAACGCCCGTTCGGGTTCTGGTTTCCACATTGGCGCATTGTTCGATTGGGATGTAACCAACCGTTGGGGATTTGAGGCGGCCGTGCTCTACAATATGCGTACTGCGCATTTTAATATGGCGTACAGGTCGGATACTACGACCATATTCAACCGTGAAGTGTTCTATTTGGATATTCCTTTACATTTTACTGTTCATTTTCCGGTAAAAAAGACCCGCGTTTCCGTCTTTTTGGGACCATCGTTCAATGTTGGTTTGCACGGAAAGGATATAGCGTGGCTCAATATACCGACCAGAAAGCCCGTCAGTCTCGAAAAAGATGTGTTTGGCAAAGAAAAACCCCTGCAACGTTTCGATTTATCGGCTGAACTCGGTTTTTCTGTGGAATACCGCAAAATGCTAATGAGTGCTAGTTACGAACTATCGTTGCTCAATACCGCTTATAAAAATTACACATACACGTTTTCGTTGCCGCCCACATCCGTTCCCTACTATTATCAAGGGGTGTTCAAACTTTCTGTGGCTTATTTGTTTGATTTGACGAAATAAGAATAATGTAAAATAGCGGGATTTTTTTGATGATTTTTGAGTTAAAAAGTGTATCTTTGCACTACGAAATTTTATTCACTTAATAAACATATAAATTATGGTAAGTTACAAAGAATTAGGTTTGGTAAACACACGCGAAATGTTTGCTAAAGCTATTAAGGGTAAATATGCCGTTCCGGCATTTAATTTTAACAACATGGAACAACTGCAAGCTATCATTATGGCTGCTGCAGAAACAAAGTCTCCGGTTATTATTCAAGTATCGAAAGGTGCTCGCAACTATGCCAACCAAACGTTGCTGCGTTATATGGCTGAAGGTGCGGTACAATATGCTAAAGAATTGGGTTGGGAAAACCCGCAAATTGCTTTGCACTTAGACCACGGCGACAGCTTTGAGTTGTGCAAATCGTGCGTTGATATGGGCTTCTCGTCCATTATGATTGACGGCTCGTCTCTTCCTTACGATGAAAATGTGGCATTGACGAAAAAAGTAGTTGAATATGCTCATAAATACGATGTTACGGTAGAAGGCGAACTTGGCGTTTTGGCAGGTGTGGAAGACGAAGTGGCTTCGGAAGTTTCGCACTATACAAAACCGGAAGAAGTGGTTGATTTCACCAGCAAAACCGGTGTTGATTCGTTGGCAATCTCTATCGGTACGAGCCATGGCGCCTACAAATTTAAACCGGAACAATGCACACGCAACGCCGAAGGCAAATTGGTTCCGCCTCCATTAGCGTTCGATATTTTGAAAAGCATTGAAAAACAGTTACCTGGATTCCCCATTGTGTTGCACGGTTCGTCATCTGTTCCCGAAGAAGAAGTAGAAACTATCAACAAATTCGGTGGAAAATTGCCTAATGCTATAGGTATTCCCGAAGAAGAATTGCGCAAAGCAGCTCAATCGGCAGTATGCAAAATTAATATCGACTCCGACAGTCGTTTGGCTATGACAGCCGCTATTCGTCGCGTATTTGCTGAAAAACCCGAAGAGTTTGACCCGCGTAAATACCTTGGTCCCGCTCGCGACAACATGAAAAAACTCTATATTCACAAAATTGTGAACGTGTTGGGCAGCGATGGCAAAGCTTTGTAAAAACAACTAAAGCAATAAGATAGAAGAGACGGAAAAATCCGTCTCTTTTTTTGCTAGAAAACAAAAAGTTGTATATTTGTAGGGTAAATAAGAAGTTATTTGCTATGTTATATAAATAATAAGAAGGATAATTTAAGTAATACTTTAAAAGATACTAAAAGTAAAAAAAATAAAAACTAGTAGATAATTTTGCAAAAAATACTATTAGAAACTATTAAATTTTAAAAAATGACAACACAAGAACTTTATAACCTTACAGTAGAATCCATTGTAGCTAAAATTGAAAACTCTGTTGATTTGACGAATTTTGCTCGTGAACGAGCAAAATTTGAAGGATGGCTAAAAGTTGAATTAATAGACATATTAGTTTTAAAAGGATATAATGCATTACCTGAAATTAATTTTATTGATGTTTCTTTTGATAAAGTAGGAGAAGTAGGAAAAGTAGGAATAGAATTAAAAACAGTAAATACCAATTTTAAGTATGAGAAAGTAAAAGAGAAAATTATACCAATTACCCAAAATATTAATGATATTAATGATGATATTAATAAGTTAAGGAAAGAGAATTTAATTGATGACAAATTTGTAGTATTTATAGTTTTTCCTACAAATCACGAGAAAAACGATTGGAAAAAGCAATTGGAACATATAAAAAACAATTTGGAAAATAACCAATATCTTTACAAAGAATTTTATTTTTTTGGTAAAGATATTCCAGGAGTTATTTATTATGGTAAAATTAAGTGATTAAAATGATAAAATTATCTCTTTTAGCATAAATTTACTTACCTAAGGATATAATTTTCTTTCTTATTTTTTACAAACTTTTCAGCTTCGTGGAGTGCGTCCAATTTGCCCACGTCAATAATCTGTATATCAGAGGGTTCGTAGCCGTAGATAAGATGGCGGTCAGCCATTGAAATGTAGAAATCGATGATAGAAAATTTGCCTTCCCATTCTGTCATCAGATTGAAAATATCGGGTGAAATGGTGTGTATTCCTGCAAAAGCCAAGTGTTTACATTTCGCCACGTCCAAATGTGCGTAAGGTGTTTTTAGTTCACCGGTTTGTACGTTTCTCCAGCCTACCAAACGGTTACTGTCGTCGAATAAAAAATAGCGATTTGATTTGCGATTGCTCACTAAAATAGTGGCTAAACGGTCGGGGGTGTGCGCTGCATAAAATTGGTTGAGGTCGAGGTCGGAAAGTATGTCCACGTTGTGGATAAGGAAAGGTTGGTCGGTGTTTAGTAGCGTTTGGGCTTTTTTAACGCCGCCGCCCGTATCCAACAACATTTCCCGTTCATCGGATATGGAGACTTCCATTCCAAAATCGTTTTGGTTGACAAAATCGATAATTTGTTCGGCAAAATGGTACACATTAATGACGGCTTTTGTAAAACCTGCAGCTTTGAGTTTCCGTAACACGTATTCCAGCAAAGGTTTGCCGTTGACGGGCACCAATGCTTTGGGCATAGTGTCGGTAAGTGGTTTGAGGCGAGTGCCCAAGCCGGCGGCAAAAATCATACATTGCTTTTCTTGCGCCATTTTCTATAATTTTCTTTCTATATCTAACTCTCTGTGTACGAGGGTGATGTTCACGTCAAATTTTTTGGATAAATGTTCCGCCAAATGTTCTGCACTGTAAACTGAACGGTGCTGACCGCCGGTACATCCGAAACACACCATTAGGTGTGTAAATTTGCGTTCGATGAAACGTTGCACGTGCGCATCTACCAAAGCGTAGGCGTTGTCTAAGAATTTGAAAATGCCGCCGTCATCTTCCAAAAACTTAATAACTTCGGGGTCGGTGCCGATGAAATGTCTGTAGTGTTCAAATTTTCCCGGATTGTTGAGGGCACGGCAATCGAATACGTAGCCGCCGCCGTTGCCGCTGATGTCGTTGGGAATGCCTTTTTTGTAGGCAAAACTGTAAATGCGTACTTCCAATTTCTGTTCGAGGCTGAACTCCGAAAATTGGCGCATATTGGTCAGTTCCGTCAATAATTTCGACAGGTAGGGATATTCTTCAAACGGCTCTTGAAGCAGACTGCGCAGGTTGTCGATAGCATAAGGCACGCTTTGCAAAAAATGCGGTTTTTTCTCGAAATAGCCACGGAACCCGTAAGCTCCAAGCACTTGCAGAGTTCTGAACAGCACAAAGTGGCGCAATTGCTTTCTAAAATAGGTTTCATCGACAGGCATATATTTCCGCAATGCCGTTAGGTAAGTTTGCAGCAATTCTTCGCGCAACTCGTCCGAATAGTTGGCTTTGGCTTGCCATATAAACGAAGCCACATCGTAGTAAATAGGACCTTTGCGTCCGCCTTGGAAATCGATATAGTAGGGTTTGCCGTCTTTCAACATTACGTTACGCGATTGGAAATCGCGATAGAGGAAAGTGGCAGAGAAATTACGCATCAGAACTTCGGACATTTTCCGAAAATCGTCTTCCAATTCTATTTCGCTGAAATCCAATCCTGTAGCTTTGAGAAAACAGTATTTGAAATAGTTGAGGTCGAACGAAATCATTCGTTCATCAAATTCGGGTTGTGGGTAGCAAATGGAAAAATCCAAGCCTTCCGCTCCGACAAATTGGAAAGACGGCAACTGATAGATGGCATCGCAAAGCAATTTGCGCTCATTTTTGTCGAACGAACCGCACAAACGACCTTTTTCGGTAGCTTTAAAAAGAATTTCATCACCCAAATCTTCCTGGAGGTAAAACATAAAATCGCTACTGTGGTTATACACCTTTGGAACAGACAATCCTTTGGAATAGAAGTGCTTAGCGATTGCCATAAATGCTTTGTTTTCGCCTACCGATGTGCCTTTTACGCCAATCAACGAATGGTTTTTGTTGGTCAATCGGAAATAGCGCCGATTACTTCCCGAAGAAGGTAATTCTTCTATATGAGTTGATTTTTCGTGTAAATGTTGTTCAAAAAGTTTTTCTAATTGTTTCATTGTGTGTCGATTATAAATTATTCTAAAAATTTGTTTTATTCAGGGTTATAGTTGAGTAGTCGTGTTGAGATTTCGCCGGAAATTTTATTAACCAGCATTTGCTGCATTTCTTGTTCCGATTTTAGGGTGCGCCTGCTTTTGACCAGCATCTGCATAGAAGTGCGCGAAATGAAAGAATCGTTTACTTTGTCAACATTTGGGTCGAAGGGCGATTTTTGCTTTTCCCACCTTCCTGACAGTAAATTGGCGTTATCTTTACCTTCGCAATAGGCATAATGTATGTTGTCGGCACTGGTAGCTGTGGACGAACCCGAAAGTAAAATCAGTCCGCTTTCTACGGAGCGCAAATCGTATAGAAAAGTGCATCTGTAAGTTTGTGAGCGCGAATATTCGTTGTAATAGACTTTGTGATATTTAATGGTTTTGTCGGGTAGCTCTTCTTTTATAAATCCTTTCTTTTTAATGATTTGCATAGTTGATACGTTGAGTTTCGGATTTTCGATACTGAGCAAGAGATGCGCCCTTACGGGAATGATGGCTCCCGTTCTGAGTTCGAGACCGTATTGCATGGCACGGCGTTGTTCGTCGAGCATTTGCTGCGTGTTGTCTAAATTAACAATCTTCACAAAAGGATTGTTGGCTCTCTGCACTCTTTGTTTCGTATCGTTGACTATGGAATTATAAAAACTGAGATAGCGGTATTGATTGTTCACAGGCAAAAATGCGATGGTCAGCATACCTTTTTCGAGTGCTTCGTCTTTCAATTCCCGTGTGTCTTTGTAAGTTTGACTGATGTTGAGTATTTTTTGAAATTGGTAGTAAGCAGAGCGGTATTTTTGATAAGCCATCAAATTTTTTCCTGTTCGGTAAATAGGTTCACATTTGCTGATAACGAGCAATTCCCATGCGTTTTCGTAAGTAGGGTCAACATTGATAATAGCTTCCAAATGTTTTTCCGCTGCACCGAAATTTTCATTATCAAGGTTTTGTTGGGCTTCTTTGTAATGCGTTATCAAAAATCTGTTTTTAGATTCCGCATATTGTCCTTGTGTGCGTGGCGAAATGGTGATTTCCACTTGGAATGGTGCGGCTTTTTTGCGAAAATTGTCCAGTATCAGGTAATTATCGACCACTTCATCATCGTTGAGCGAAGAATAACTGCTTTCTATTTTGTTTTCCAATTGTTCTTGATAAATTTTTGCAGCGCGCATTAAACCGATACGTGCATCGATGTAGTTGCCTTTTTTGCTGAGCGAATAAAGGTATTTGTCAACCGCCGCACCGTACATTCCCGCTTGCTCGTACTTTGCGCCTTGCTTGGCGGCTTTGCGGTAAGCGCATCCCGTCATCAGGAGGAGCAATATTAGCCCAAATATTTGTATGTTACGTAGTTTCATTATTTGTAAAGTGCTTCTTGTAATTCGCGGTAAAGGCGTATTTCCACTTGCCGCACAGCTTCTTTGTAGGCTTCCAATCCGGCTTGTTTAGGTGTGAGTTGAACTCCTTTTATCTCTCCTAAATTACGATTGTATATGATTTTTCTTTTTTTCGATAGTGTGATTTGCGAATTGAGAGCAGCCGTATACATACCGTTTCCAAAACTTTTTTGCATGGTGCGTGATTTTATGTTTAGTATGCAGTCGGCGTCTTCGGGCGATTGAGTAATGGAAAAGCCGTCTTTGACCAAAAAGGTGTGAAAAGCCGTTTTTAGGTTGTTTTGCGTAACGGGCACGTCAAAATTGCGTTCGTCGGAGGTAATGTAAATATTAGGTTTTTGTACAATTATTTCTACAGTCGCTGTTTTTGTGGGAGTGGCGGACAACCATCGGCGAATGGTAAAATCAACAGCCGATTCTAAAAGAATAGCGTTTTTGTCGATATTGAAAGTTACGGTTTCGTTCGGTTTTTTACTCCGTATGTAGGGAATGGAAAAAGCAATTTCACCTTTATTGTCGGTGTGGAGGCTGGTGGTAGAAATGGCTCTTTCTGAATAGTTGACAGCAATTGGAAATTGGGCAATGGGTTCGCCGTGCATGGTAACTTTGCAGCCCAAATCTTTTTCGGAAATGCCATCGCCGATATTACAAATGATGCTGTTTTGCAACGGTGCAATGTCGATACTGTTCAGCAAATCGTAAATTTTGGTGTGCGCAGCAGGTATTAAGCTGATGGATTTCCCTTCCGACACAATAGTTATATTGTCGTTGAAGTAGGCTTTTACGGCATCTAAGGCTTTGGCGTAAGCAATAATAGCCGCTTTAATTTCTTTTCGCCGTTCAGCTTCTACAGCGGTGGCGTAATAGTCGTCGGCTTTATTGGTGGCTAACTGCCGTTTTTGGGCTTGTGTGGCAGCGTATTGGTTTTTCGACAAACGGTAGTATATCCAATATCCTTGCCGATTTTCATACGAAGCCACTTTTTCGTAGCCTTCAATATCTTGACGCACACGAGATTGTATGATAGAAGAAAGATTGTCTTTTGTTTGTTTGTCGGTATCGACTGTAACTAACAGCGTAGAAGCATCTACATTGACCGAAATTTCTGTTGCCAAATCGTTCAAGGCAGCTTTTGAGGCGTAATCGTAGTGGGCGGTGGAATTCTTTTCCTTGGGCGCATAGCCTACGCCGATATAGTAGTAAGGGTCGGAAACCCTATTTTTGACCCATTCGGGCAAATTAGGGTCGGGCTTGGTGCTGGCACAACCTGCCAATAAGGCTACTACTAATACTATCAAGGATTTCGCCTTCATCATTGTTTTTTTAAGTTATCGCAAACGGTCAGCAGCATATACTAACGCTTCGTCTTTGCCAATGGCGCGCAGAGCCAAGTAGGAGAGTATGGCGCACACCAACGGGAAGGCATTGGTATATTGGAGAAATAGTTCCGTACCGTCCCCTAGTTGCGATTTTATAAATGTTGCATTAATGTAAAGCATAACGTAAAAACCCAACATCAAGATGATGTTGAACACACATAGCCGAATTTGCACCAGCCGTTTTTTGTAAAGAAAAATAGTGATTATTGCTATGATAGGAATTATTGCCATGAAGATTGTCAAAGCCCACGCCGAATCTATTCGTACGAATTCTTCGCCTTGTAATTGCGACAGTCCTGAATAATCCAATTGATAGGCTTCCGCTCCGTTGGTGAAAGAGAGAACGGGCAAGAAAAACGTAATGGTGGACAAAATAACCACAATTGTAAGATAGATTGTTTGGATACGTTGTAGCATTGTTTTTTGTTTTTATAATTTGAACAACTTCTGAAAAAAATTCTTTTTTGGAGGCACCATATCGTTGTTTGCGTAAGCATCATTGAAGGATTCTCCAAATTTTATCATGCGATAAATAACTCCCCAATCCGGTAAACCGCCCACATTGCGGTCGTCAATGTACAAATTGGCGTTAAGTTTGCGCGAAGCACCGTCCGTAGGCTGTTCTTCGGGGTAATTTTTGTTTACGGCGTAAAATTCCAACCCGTTTTGGCGGCAATATTCCACGGCTTCGTCAAGTAGGTCACCTTCGCGTACACTCCACAATATGAGTTGGTGATGACACTCCTCCTGAAGACGTTTCAGTACGTCAATCGCAAAAGGAATAGGTTTCCCAATAGCGGGATAGTCGTGTTCCACAATTGTTCCGTCGAAATCTACTGCAATAATCATATTTATTCATTTTTAGTGTTTTTTTCAATCGGTTCGTCGGTTTCCGGTGTCGTGTTTTGGTCAGTTGTTTCGTCTATTTCGTCAGTAAACAGGTCGGCAAGCATTTTTTTCTCTGTTGGTTTGCAAAACAACAGTGCGATGATTTCAATTCCTGCCATATAGATAAACGATGTTTCTTTAAAGAGGTAAAAGCAAAGTAAACTGGCAATCAGTCCAAATGCGGTGATGCTCAAAACGATACAAATGTTACGTCTGTAACGTTTTATTTTTTCGTTTGCGTCAGTTAGTTCTTTTGTTTTTTTGCTACTGGTGCTCAGCCATTTAAGGGAAAAAGGAATGGAAATGAGCAGATATAAGATTAATAGAGAGTAAATTGTTTTTACTACAGCGGGGTCGGCAGCAACCCAAGGTGTGGCGGATGCGTAAAAACTTCCGATAGCTGCAATGATAAGTGTTACGACATAAATAGCGTAATAAAACGCAATTGCCGGTTTGAGAGATGTTTTCATATAAAAAAGTATTATCCCGAATAATTAATTCTGTTGATTATGGAACGCCCCAAGGTTATTTCATCGGCATATTCCAATTCGTCGCCAATGGCTACACCGCGGGCTATAGTGGTTATTTTTATGTCGAAATCGACTAATTTGCGATAAATAAAAAAACATGTTGTGTCGCCTTCCATGTTCGGATTGAGTGCCAAAACAATTTCCTTTATCTCATTGTTTGCTACGCGTTCCACCAACGAAGCAATTTCCAAATCGTTTGGTCCTATGCCGTTCATGGGCGAAATAAGCCCCCCCAGCAGGTGATAAACACCTTTGTAGGCGTTAGTGTTTTCTATTGCCATCACATCTTTAATGCTTTCTACCACGCAAACGGTAGTTTTATCTCTATTTGGGTTGGCGCATATTTCGCATTCGTCAAAATCGGAAATATTGTGGCATGTTCGGCAAAAATGGACAGATTTTTTCAGTTCAATCATAGTGTTGCCGAATAGTTCCACATCTTCGTCTTTTTGTTTGAGCAAAAAGAGTGCTAATCGCAAAGCTGTTTTCCGTCCAATGCCGGGTAATTTAGCAAATTCATTTACCGCATTTTCTAATACTATGGATGGATACTGTTGCATATAATGACAAAAATAGATATTTTTTCTCTATTCCGCAAATGGTTTTATTTCGCACATTTCCTGGTATTCGTTCCAATTCGCATCATTTTCCACATAAAGCGTTAATGGAAGTTGCTCAAAATCGCGCAAAGCGGTGTTGAGCGTTTCTTGGAAAGCGTTAATGGAGCGTGTGTAGAAAACGAGTGTGCGTTCGCCGTCGCCGGTGTAGATGCCCGTAAGCACAGCAAGCCGACTTTTTTCAAAAGCCGATTGTAAAACTTCCAGCACTCTGTTCATCAACTTGCCGTCTTCTTCCGAAGGCATTCCGTTGTAGTGCGGTTCGTATTTCCAGTAGATTTCTACGCGCTCGTTGTATTTTTTACTGAGACGGAAATCGTTCATTTTATCCCTACCGGAAATAAAAATTGGTGAACCGTTTTCGGCTTCAGCAGCAGCACTAAACCATTCGTTTGTCAGTTTCATATTTGTGTTTTATAAATCCCATGCCAATGCGCTTGAACCCAAAATGGCAGCATCCGATTCTTTAAGTTGCGAAAAGAGAACTTTTATTTTCCCGCGCCAAAGCGGTAGCAAATTCTTTTCCATATTTTCCACTATCGGCTTCATTATCAGGTCGCCCGATTTAGTAAGACCGCCAAAAAGTATGATAGCTTCGGGTGAGCTGAACGCTACAAAATCGGCAAAAGCTTCGCCGAGCATTTTACCTGTGAAGTCAAATATTTCCAAAGCTACGGAATCGCCTTGTAGCGCCGCTTCGCTGACATCTTTCGACGAAATACTTTCTATCGGCAGGTTGCGCAAGAGACTTTTTCTTGTAGTTGTTTCGAGCACTTCGCGTGCTGAGCGTGCTACGCCTGTTGCAGAGGTGTAGGCTTCCAGACAGCCGTTTTTGCCGCAACTGCATGCGCGTCCGTTTTCGCGTACTATGGTGGTATGACCGAGTTCGCCGGCAAATCCGTCGTGTCCATACAGAACTTTACCGTCAATAACAATGCCGCTTCCAACGCCCGTTCCAAGCGTTATCATAATGAAGTTTTTCATATTGCGGGCTGCTCCGTAGGTCATTTCACCCATTGCTGCAGCGTTGGCATCGTTGGTAAGTGCTACCGGTATGCCGATAGTTTTGGACATAATTTCGGCAAAGGGAATAAGACGATTTCCGCCCCATTTCAGATTGACGGCGCACTCTATGGTGCCTTTATAGTAATTTCCGTTGGGTGCGCCAACTCCGATACCGCGTAGTTGCGATAGCTCTATTTTGTTGGCAGCAGCCAAGCTTTTAACGGTTTCACAAAGCGATTGAATGAACAAATCGGCATCGGTGTGTTGGTCGCTGCGAATGACGGTTTGTGCCAAAATTTCACCGTGTGCATTAACGATTCCGATTTTTGCAGTCTGACCGCCAATGTCGATGCCTACAACATAAGGTTTTTCCATTTTTTTCAGTATTAAATTATTTGGTTACACTATTTTTACTAACATTTTTAGACCCGACAAGTGCATACCACAGAATGTATGCGATGCCGATGAAAATGACCCAGAAGCTGTTTAAGAAGCCATGATAGTCGGCTATTGCACCTTGTATGAGTGGCAAAACTCCACCACCGCACACCATTACCATGAAAATGCCCGACGCTGTGGCTGTATATTTTCCTAAACCTTCTACGGCTAAATTGAAAATGCTTCCCCACATTACCGAAGTGCATAAACCGCACATTATCAGGAATAAAATATTTAATGGAACGGAAGCTAAGCCAACGGAGATGTCCGATTTGAACACGGGCATGGTTACTTGTACTTCGGGGCAGAATATGGCTAAAAGAACTAGTATTAAAGCTACTGAAGTAGTGAAAGTTAACATGATTTTGCTGGAAACTTTTGCTCCGACAGAAGCACCTATTAATCGACCTATCAGCATAAGAAACCAATAAGTACCGACAACCGTTCCTGCCGTTGCAGGGTCAATGTTTAACTCGGTGGTCATAAACAAATTGGATATGTTAGGAATGCCGACTTCAACACCGACATAAATGAAAATGGCGATAATACCGAATACAAAGTGGCGATACGAAAGCGCACCGTATTTTTTTTCAGGAAGTTCGGTGGTAGTTTGTTCAATGTTCGGTTCGGGAATTTCCATAAAGAAGAGAACTAAAAATGCGGCAATAAATATTCCCATTGCAACAATGAGTGCCGGTGCAGCATCGGAAATTTGCGCTTGGGCGACATTACCCATCAATGCACCTAAAAGCACGGGTACGATGGTGGCTCCAATAGAATTTAGTGCACCGCCGAATTGAATAAGTTGGTTACCTTTGTTTCCGCCACCGCCCAAAGTGTTCAACATGGGGTTGACCACCGTATTGAGCATACACATGGAAAAACCGGATACGAATGCCCCACTCAAATAGACACCGAAACTGCACAGTATACCGGAAAAATAGATAATTCCCACGCCTGTAAATCCCACAGCAATGGCAGTCAGAGCCGTTTTTTTGTAACCAATGCGTTGAAGTAGAAGTCCGGCAGGAATGCCCATAAAGGCATACGCAATAAAGTTGGCAGCATTGCCCAACTGTGAAAGGAAGTTACTGGTTCCGAACTGATTTTTAATAATAATACCCATTGGATTTTGCAATCCTGTGACGAACGCAATCATAAAAAAAAGTGCGAACATCATAATAATCGGTAACGTGTAATTTTTTTTGGTTTTCATTGTTTAATTGTTTTATAAGTTTTTAAATAAAAATTCGCTCATGCGTGTATAGAGATGCAATCGGGTTTTGTCGCCCAAAATGCTGTGATTTTTGTTGGTGTAAAGCTGCATTTCAAATTGTATGCCGGCTTCTGTCAGTTTGTCGGTAAAGAGTAACGTGTTTTGCATGTGCACATTGTCATCGGCAGTTCCGTGTATTATCAAAAGGTGTCCTTGCAAATCTTTTGCTTTATCTAAAAGGTTGGATTGTGTGTAACCTTTGTCGTTTTCCTGCGGACGGTTCATAAAACGTTCCGTGTAGGCGGTGTTGTAAAGCATCCAGTCCGTTACCGGCGCAACAGCAATGCCGACTTTGAACATACCGCTTTTATTGGTCATGGCGTAAAGCGTGGTAAATCCGCCGTAGCTCCATCCCCAAATACCTATTCTACTGCTATCTATGTAGTCTTGCTTAGCGAAATAGCGTGCCGCTTCTGTTTGGTCTTTGGCTTCCAATTCTCCCAAATTTCCATAAGTGGCAGTGCGGAAGAGTGTTCCGCGCGCATCAGTACCGCGACCGTCCACACAGCCGACTACAATTCCGTTTTGTGCCAAATAGCTTTCCCAACCAACGTGCCATTTGTCAAGCACTTCTTGCGAACTTGGACCGCTATACTGCATCAGTAGCAACGGGTAGCGTCGCGAAGCATCAAAGTTGGCAGGTTTCACTACCCAGCCGTTTAGCGTAATGCCTTCGGAAGTGGTGAATTGGAAAAATTCTTTTTGCGGTACTTGCAGTTGAGCGTATTTAGTTGCCAAATCGCTATTGGTGGTGATGGTACGACATAGTTTTCCTGTTTCCGTTTTTACCGAAACTCTATCGGGCGTGGTTGTGTTGCTGAATGTTTCAATGTAATAGTTAAAATCGGAACTAAAAACAGCTTTGTTAAAACCTTCCGTCCCCGATAGAACGGTGCGTTTTCCTTTTGTATCGCATTTTTCTATTTGACGGCACAGAGGCGATGATGCAGCTGATTGGTAATAGACGGTTTTTGTTGTTTCATCGTAACCGTAAAAGTCCGTTACGTCCCATTCTCCCGATGTTAATTGTTGCAATAATGTTCCGTTGGCATTGTAAAGGTAGAGGTGACGGTAGCCGTCTTTTTCCTGTAAGCAAACAAAACTGTTGTCTGTGTTGAAATGTAGTTTCGTGTAATTTTTGTAGTCGATGTAGGTGTTACTTTTTTCGCTGATAATCAGTTTGCTTACTCCCGAACGACCATTTACGGACAACAGATTGAGATGGTTTTGGCTACGATTGAGGCGCACTACCGCTAAGTTGTCGTCTGTATTTGTCCAATAAAAGGCAGGAATGTAAAAATCTTCATTTTTTGGTGCTACATCCATCTGTTTGGTGGTTCTGTTTCCGACATCGTAAACCATAAGGCTGATATGAGAATTGTCGCCACCTGAACGCGGATATTTGTAACTTTTCAAAGTCGGATAATCGTTGGTGAACCATTGAAAAGTGAAATTTTTCACAGCCGTTTCTTCAAACCGCAAAAAAGCCAGTAATTCGCTGCTTTTGTTCCACTCAAACAGTCTGATATTGCAAAATTCTTCTTCGTAAACCCAATCAGGCGTGCCGTTAATTATTTTCCCAAATTCGCCGTCGGTGGTAATGGCACTTTCCGTGTCGTAATCTAACTTTTTGAGATAGAGATTGTTATCGCGTGCAAATGCCACCATTCTGCCGTTGGGCGACAGAGATGCCATTTGTTGTTGGTCGCCGTATTCCGAAAGCGGTTCAAATGTTTTTCGGGCGATATGGTAAAGATAGTAAGTAGTGGTGAACGAGCGCCGATAGATTTTTTTTATATCGGAATGAAGCAGCAGACGTGTTTCCGTTTCGTTCATTTCAAAACCTTCGATGGTTTTTAGAGGACAATTTTCTATTTTTTCGACTGAAAAAAGAGTATCGCGTGTTGTGCCTTTCGCAAAATCGACAATAATAATGCTTTTTTTGTCGGCACTTACCGTAGCGTAGGCAGAACCATCGTTCATGGGACGAATAATGCCCGTTTTCGGTACTTTTAGGCGGTTGGCAGTAATTTCTTCCAATAAATCGTTAGCCATAGCGATTGGCATACTAATTAGGCAACCCAGAAAAACGGGAAAAATGTTTTTTATGAAAAGTCTCATAATTCGTTTTCGCTTAAAGAATTAAAACATTGTCGGCAAATAGGTTCGTATTTGTCCGTTTCACCCAAAAGTACCTGTTTTTCTCCGGCTACCAAACGGTGCGATACATAAGCGGGCGAACCGCAGCGAACACAAATGGCGTGCACTTTTGTTACATCATCGGCTACGGTCATCAGGTAAGGCATCGGTCCAAAGGGAACACCGCGAAAGTCCATGTCGAGACCTGCAACAATAACGCGATAACCGCTGTTAGCCAAACTGTTACAAACATCTACCAAACCGTCGTCGAAAAATTGCGCTTCGTCAATACCGATAACGTCCACATCGTTTGCCATCAACAAAATACTTTGCGACGAATTTACCGGTGTCGATTGTATGCTGGTTTGGTCGTGGCTTACTACGTCCGTTTCCGAATAGCGAGTGTCAACGCAGGGTTTAAAAATCTCTACACGTTGTTTGGCTATTTTGGCGCGTTTGAGCCGACGGATAAGCTCTTCCGTCTTTCCGGAAAACATCGAACCGCAAATGACTTCGATACTGCCGCGCTTTTTTGAAAAGTTGATGTTGGATTCAAAAAAAATCATGTGTAAAAAACCTCTTGCGAGGAGCTAAAAATTATTCTCCTCAATATGAATATAGTTTTCTTAAAAAGTAGTATCTTTGCATTTAAATACGTTCCGCAAAGATAATAAAAAAATGATTGAATTATGACAAAAGAAACGCTGATTATTCTCATAGAAAAGGAAATTACTGAAATTATTTCATTGACAAAAGGTTTTGCGGAGTTGGATACGTTTCCAAAACCGTTGATGGAAATGGCTTTAGAGAAATCGAAAAACCTTACGAAGTGCCTCGACCAACTAGCGAAATTGAAGGAAAAACCACAGCCTGAGAAGGTGGTTGTTGAACCACAACCAAAAGCTGAAAAACCTCAGCCGATTGAAACTGTTCAAGAACCGAAAAAGGGCGAAAAACAAACGGGAAAAGTTGTAGCCAAAGAAAAAGAGAAAGAAAAAGAAGTAATTCCGCCACAATCGGAATCTAAAGTTATTTTGGCAGAGACTATCAAAAAGACGACTTCCGTTTTGGAAAATTTGTCAACCAATGGCGACCGTGTAGCATCAGTGATTGAGCATCAAAAGATTACGGAATTGAAATCCGCTATCAGTATAGCCGATCGCTTTCGTTTTCAACGCGAACTATTTGAGGGTAACGGTGAACAGATGAGTCAGGCAATTTCCGATTTCGATAATATGGACAGCATGGAAGCTGCTCAAGCTTATATTGCCCAAAAATTTAAGTGGGACGAAGCGGATGCCAATGTGGCTGATTTTATGGATTTGCTGCAACGGCGCTATTTATAAAAAATGGAAGGAAAACTCTATTTGGTGCCGACACCCATCGGAAATTTGGAAGACATCACTTTTCGGGCGGTGCGTTTGCTCAAAGAAGTGGATTTAATTTTGGCTGAAGATACACGCACAACCGCTTTTTTGTTGAAGCATTATGATATTACAACGCCAATGGCGTCGCACCATAAATTTAACGAACATCAAAAGGTAAAAAAGGTGGTGGAGCGTTTGGAAGCGGGACAAACTATTGCGTTAGTTTCTGATGCGGGTACGCCGTCTATATCCGACCCGGGGTTTTTGCTGGTACGTTTAGCGACACAGCAAGGTGTGGAAGTAGAGTGTTTGCCCGGTGCTACGGCGTTTGTGCCGGCGTTGGTCAATTCGGGTTTGCCGAGCGATCGCTTTTGTTTTGAAGGATTTTTACCGCAGAAAAAAGGGCGACAATCCCGTTTGGAACGGTTAGCAACGGAAGAGCGCACCATGATTTTTTACGAATCGCCTTTTCGATTGCTCAAAGCTTTGGAACAGTTTATTGAAGTGTTCGGAGCGGAGCGAAAAGCTTCGGTTTCGCGCGAGATTTCCAAAAAATTTGAACAAACGTGTCGTGGGACGCTCCAAGAATTGAAAAATCACTTTACAGAAGTGCCGCCGAAAGGCGAATTTGTGATTGTGGTTGCCGGAATGGAAAAATAACAATTAAATTTTTAATATTATGAAACGTCTATTTTATTGTGTATCGGTCTTATTTTTAATGACTTCCTGTTCGTTTTTCTCTTCGGAAGCGGATGATTTGCGGCGTCAAAACGATTCATTACTGATGATGAAATCGCAAATAGAAAAAGAAATTAACGGCTATTTTGCCACAATGAACGAAATTGAAGACAACTTAGACAAAATCAAGGAGATAGAAGGCTATCTTTCCATGCAAAATACTACGGAAGGCATAGAGGTGAATCAGCGCGACCGCATTAATCGCAACATTGAGTTAGTGAGCCAAATTCTGTCGAAAAACAGTCGTGAAATTGCCGCATTGAATAAAAAACTGAAAAACAGCGACCTTAATCTCAAGGAACTTCAGAAAAAATTGGAGCAACTTAACAAAGATTTGGAGGAAAAGGTGATTTCAATACAGCAACTCGAACAGGAATTGGCTAAAAAAGACGAGCTGATTGTTCAACAGGAAATTTCTATACAAGGCTTGCAGTCGGATGTGGACAATCTTTCCAAAGAGGTTGCCAACAAAGAGCAAATTATTAGCGAACAAGATGAAACCATTCATACGGCTTGGTATGTATTTGGTACGCGCAAAGAACTGAAAGAGCAAAAAATCATATCCGAAAGCGGTTTGTTTGCAAATCGCAAGGTGCTGCAAAGTGATTTTAACAAAGATTATTTTGTAAAAGTGGATGCGCGCAATTTGAACCGTGTGCCGCTTTACGCCAAAAAAGCAAGAATATTGACCACTCATCCTAAAAATTCTTATAGTTTGGAGAAAGTTGATGGACAATATGTGATAGAAATCCTTGACAAAAAGGCTTTTTGGAGTGTGTCTAACTATTTGGTGGTGGAGGTGGATTGATGTCAGTTTTGCCAAACGTTACACCATCTTCTTTAAACTCTTTTGATAGTGCTCAATTAGAGGGTATTACGCATCTTTTTTTCGACTTGGACGATACATTGTGGGACTTTAAGGGAAATGCCTATATTGCCCATCAAATAATGTATGATAAATACGAATTGGGGCGTTGGTTTGACAGTTTCGACAGCTATTTTACTAGTTATTCACCAAAAAATTTGGAGTTGTGGCGACAATATACGTGCAACGAAATAACTAAAGAATTTTTAAGCGTAGAGCGGTTTGCTTATCCGTTGCGACAGGTAGGTGCGCCCGAAAGTTTTGCTTCGTCTATGGCTGTCGATTTTTTGCACTATACTACCGAACAAAATCGGTTGTTGCCCGATGCGATGGAGCTGTTGCGCTATGTGCGAACGAAATATACTCTTTCCATTATTTCCAACGGTTTTTGCGAAGTGCAGTACAAAAAGTTACGCAAAAGCGGACTGGAACCTTTTTTCGCTCATGTGGTATTATCAGAAGATGTAGGTAGCCTTAAACCCAATAAAGCCATTTACGAATACGCTCTAAAAGTGAATGGCATAACGCCTTGCCAAGCTTTGATGATAGGCGATAGCTACGATTCGGATATAGTTGGTGCGCGTAATGCAGGTATTTCCGCTCTGTTTTTCAATCCTCATCGCAAGGAAGTACCCGATGATGTGCCACAGTTTTTTGCACTCAAAGAGTTGATGGATGTGCTCTAATTCGATATTATTGCGCTATGAATTTACGTTTTTTCGCTGTTGCCTTTTTCCTAAAATTATTGTTTAATACAAAATAAAACTGCGATTAATTTACGATTTGTCGTGCAAAAGGATAAAAAGTATTACTTTTGTGGATGAAAATTTTTGATTGTGGATTTGACGATTGAAAAATTATACGAGATATTTTTACAGCATCCGACAGTAACGACTGATAGTCGTGAATGTCCTGACGGGTCGCTGTTTTTTGCTTTAAAAGGTGACAATTTTAATGGCAATACTTTTGCTTTGTCGGCTTTACAAAAAGGTTGCTACCGCGCTGTAGTTGATGAAGCGCAATATGCCATTGATGACCGTTTTATGCTGGTTTCCGATGTGTTGGATACGCTGCAACGTTTGGCTGCTTATCATCGTAAGCAGATGAAAATTCCCGTCATCGGTATTACGGGAACGAATGGTAAAACAACCACTAAAGAATTGATTGCTTGTGTGTTGCAAAAGAAATACAAGGTGCTTTATACGCAAGGCAATCTCAATAATCATATAGGTGTGCCGCTCACGCTGCTTCGGCTCAATTCTTCTCATACTATGGCGGTGATAGAAATGGGGGCAAATCATCTCGGCGAAATCAACGCTTTGGTCAATATTGCTCAACCGAATTTCGGATTAATCACTAATATCGGGAAGGCGCACCTTGAGGGTTTTGGCTCATTCGAAGGCGTATTGGCTACTAAAGGGGAGTTGTACGATTATCTTCGTCAAACGGGCGGCATCATTTTTCGCAACGAAAATGTGGAATGCTTAAAGCGAATATCGGACGGCATAGAAACGGTAACATACGGTGTTGAAACGGATTCAACTTTCGTTAGCGGTCGTGTAGAAGCCAACTCGCCTTATTTGTCTTTGAGTTGGACAGAGTGCGGGCAGACGAAAAGGCACCATGTTTTGACACATTTTATAGGCACATATAATGCGGCAAATATGATGGCGGCTATAGCGGTGGGACGTTATTTTGGAGTGTCGGCAGTTGATATTAATGTGGTGTTGAGTAGCTATGTGCCGCAAAATAATCGTTCACAACTGCTTGTAACTGAACATAATACGTTAGTGGTTGATGCTTACAATGCCAATCCTACGAGTATGGATGCGGCGTTAAGGAATTTTCAAGAGATGGATTTTCCTCAAAAAGCGGTAATTTTGGGCGATATGTTGGAGTTGGGCAACCAGTCGGATGCGGAGCATAGAGCAGTGGTCGATTTTCTTCGACAAGCGCATTTTGATGCTGTTTTTTTAGTTGGGAAATGTTTTGCCAAGGTAGGCTCAGAATTTCCGGCGTTTGCCGATGTGGCTGATTTGACGGCGTTTTTAGCTGAAAATCCGTTGAAAGATATGGCAATTTTAATAAAAGGTTCGCATGGCATAGGCTTGCAAAAATTGGTTGATAAGTTATGAAACAGTGTGCAAAAATAGTAGTCTTTATTGTGTTGGCAGCATTCTGTTTTGCGTGCGAAAATAATTACATATCGCCAATTCCCGATATGCCGGTAGTGTTGGACATAGTAATTATGAGCGATGCACCCGAACTGAATGTGATTGGCGGTTTCAAAGAGTTTGTGGAGCCCAAAAGTGCCTTTCAATATTTAGGTTACGGTGGCATTGTGGTGTTTCGGAGCTTTGATGATAATTTTGTAGCTTTCGATATGGCTTGTCCGTACGAAATAAAGCGCGATGTGCGTGTAGCGGTGGATATGTCGCGAGTGGCGGTTTGTTCGATTTGTGGCTCTAAATTTGATATCGGTTATGGTACGGGAATGCCGTCTCAAGGACCTGCAAAATATCCGCTGCGGCGTTACAAAGTATATCCGTACGGCACCGACAAATTGCGCATTTATCAATAAAAAACAAAATAGAATTACAAACATAAATTTTATTCTAAAAAATATGCCTAAAGTATCAGAACGTGGAAAATTGATGCCGGAATCGCCTATTCGAAAATTGGCTCCATTGGCAGAAAAAGCGAAAGCGCGCGGAGTGAAAGTGTATCATTTGAACATCGGTCAGCCCGATTTGGAAACGCCTCAAGTAGCGTTAGACGCTCTTCGCAATATCGACCGTAAAGTGCTTGAATACAGTCCAAGCGACGGATTTAAAAGCTTGCGTATGAAGATGGTAAACTATTACAGTAAGTACAATATTGATGTGAGTGTGGAAGATGTCATTATTACGACGGGCGGTTCAGAGGCTGTGCAGTTTGCATTTATGAGTTGCTTGGATCCCGGCGACGAAATTATTGTGCCTGAACCTGCTTACGCCAATTATACGGCATTTGCCATAGCTGCCGGTGTAATAGTGCGTCCGGTGGTGTCGTCTATTGAAGAGGGTTTTGCGATGCCGCCTATCAGCGAATTTGAAAAACTGATTACGGAAAAAACGAAGGGCATTCTCATTTGCAATCCCAACAACCCGACAGGCTATCTCTACACCCGCAAGGAGATGAACCAGATACGTGATTTGGTAAAAAAATACGATTTATTCCTTTTCTCGGACGAAGTGTACCGCGAATTTTGCTATACGGGTGCGCCCTACATTTCGGCGTTTCACTTGGACAATATTGAGAATAACGTTATTTTGGTCGATTCCGTTTCAAAACGTTACAGCGAGTGCGGTATTCGTATCGGCGCATTGGTGTGCAAAAATAAATTAGTGCGCGAAAATGTGATGAAATTCTGTCAAGCACGACTTTCACCCCCGTTGATTGGTCAAATAATAGCTGAAGCCTCTATGGATGCACCGGAGGAATATTTGCTGAACACGTACAATGAGTATGTGGAGCGTCGTAAATTCTTAATTGATGGTTTAAATCGTATTCCGGGTGTTTATTCGCCTATACCGATGGGAGCGTTCTACACGGTGGCACGTCTGCCTATTGACGATTCTGATAAGTTTTGCTCGTGGTTGCTGTCCGATTTTGAATACGAAGGACAGACGGTAATGATGGCTCCTGCAACCGGTTTTTACAGCACGCGCGAAAATGGTCGCGATGAAGTTCGAATAGCTTATGCACTCGATAAGGAAGATCTTCGTAAATCGCTGATACTGTTGCAAAAGGCACTCGAAGTTTACCCGGGTCGTACTAACTAAAAGTACGTTTTATGTTTTTGTAATCTCAATTTATTAACTTATTAAAAATGTATGTTTTATGAATATTCCAACCAACCTAAAGTATACGAAAGACCACGAATGGTTTCGCCTTGAAGGCGATTGTGCCTATGTTGGCATTACCGATTTTGCTCAAAGCGAATTGGGTGAAATTGTGTTTGTAGAAATCGAAACTGTAGGCGAAACATTGAATGCAGGTGAAACTTTTGGCACTGTAGAAGCTGTAAAAACTGTTAGCGACCTTTTTCTGCCTGTGTCGGGTGAAGTGCTCGAAGCAAATCCATTGTTGGAAGACCAACCCGAATTAGTCAATTCCGACCCTTATGGCGAAGGCTGGATGGTAAAAATCCGTGTGGAAAATATGGCAGAAACGGAAACGTTGCTCACTGCCGAAGCCTACCGGTCGTTAATAGCCTAACGGCGTCTATGGCTCGAACTTTTCTCTGTTTGGGAAGTAATTTGGGCGACTCTCGTCGTCATTTGGAGGCAGCGATTGAACTCATTCGTCAAGAAGTGGGCGAAATTGTTGCGCAGTCGGCATTGTATCAAACTGAACCATGGGGATTTTCGTCCGAAAATTTATTTATCAATCAAGTGATAGAGGTTGAAACGAGCTGTTCGCTCTTTCGTCTCTTTCGTTTGATACAGGATATTGAACATCGGCTCGGTCGCACGAAAAACGATTCGGTTGCAACCTATTCCGACAGAATTATTGATATTGACATACTGGCTTATGACGATTCGGTGATAAATACTCTCGAATTGTGCGTACCTCATCCTCAAATGGAAAAACGCCGTTTTGTGTTGGAGCCATTGTGCGATATTGCCCCGAAATGGATTCATCCGGTGCTGCTTAAATCGGCGCATAAATTGCTCGAAGAGTGTCCCGATAATGGACGCGTACTAAAAATTGTAGTGAAATCCTAAACTAATCAATTCCTTAAATTGTAGTTTTGGTTTTTCATTATTTGGTAACTTAATCGTGGAATCGTAGCGCGGACGTAGCGAAACACGCGCGCTCAAGAAGCGGTTAATCATAAAATTGCCAATAACTTCCCAATCAAATTCTATTCCTTTGTAATTGGTGTAAAGCGATAGCGTTGATTCGAGTTCGATTTCTCGCGTAAACGCATAGTTGAATTCAACTTTCACGAGGCTACCAAATTCGTTACTTGCTTTTTTGCCTTTTTCTATGCCAAGTTTGTCGGCGATACTTCTTCTCACACCGTCAGCTTTCGAAGTATCGGCGACAGCGGTTAGTTTGTAAGAAAACGGTGCAATCAGTACCGATAGCATTTTTTTGTATTTATAGTTGAGTCCCACGCTGCCGTAAAAGCGTATAGGCGACAGCGGACCTGTGGTGCGTTCGTAGCTGTTGGAAACGTAAGTATTGAAAAATTGAGTGGAAAATTCTAAGTCGGCAGTGGCGAACCATGTGCTGAACGCTTTGATACCCAAACGCGAATTGAGCCTCACAACGTCTTCATTGGTGCGTATTTTCCGTAACGTGTCTTTTCCTGTGCTATTGAAACCGAACTTCATTTCCAAAGCATTTTCCCATTGTATGTTCTTTTTGTTGTCGTAGTTGATGCGCCCGTTGGCGAGTGTTAGTATTGAAATATTGCTTTCCCCGCCTTTGTACCAATTGCTCGAAATATAGTTTTGTGACGCTTGTATTTGAATGCGTCCCCGTTTTTGCCAAGGACTGAGTTTAGGTAGCTTTATTTGTATCGGTTCGTGTTCTATTTTTACTCTGTTGCTGACGGAAATACCATCAAAACTCGAACGGTCGTCTTCTATTTTTGTAAAATCCGTTAATTTTGGTAATTGGTTTTTGTCGTAAGTAAAAAGTTCAGCGGCGTTTTTAAGAATGTATCGTCGTGCTCCTTTTTGTATCGTGCGCAAGGCTTCTTCTTTGGTTTCGAAACAGTCAGGAAAATCATTGTAAGGAAACACCCAATCCATGAAAAGCGGATTATGTGCACGGCGTTTAACTGCGTTTCTATATAGAATAGCCGCTTCTTTTTTTGAAATAAAACGGTCAATAGTGTTAGTGTCAAGCAGTTCTATTTCTGGCGTTGCTGTTAAACTCGGTTGAGTGATAACGGTTGTAGTGGTGTCTGCGGTGGTTTGTTGTAAAGATTGTTCTACGACATTGGTGCTACTAAGTGAATCCATACCGCTACCGGCAGTTTGCTGTTGCAAAAATTGTTCAACGACATCAATATCAATGATTTCGGTGTCGCTTTCTTGTGCAAACGCATTGAACGAACAAAAGACAACTAACAAACAGATTATGATTGTGTTATAATAATTCTTCATCCGTATAATGTTGAAACAAAAAGTCGTTGTAAGGGAAACGCGTAATATGTATTTCCTTGACTTTGTTGTACAATAACGTTTTTAATTCGTTAAGATTGTCTTTATTGAGAGCAGAAATGAAAACACAGTCGCCTTGCAGATTAGCCATCCATGTTTTTTTCAAATCGTCGAGGCTGTAATTTTCCCGTCGTAGCGGTGAAGGGTCGTCAATCTCTTTTGGCGTGTATGTAAAAGCATCTATTTTATTGAATACCAGTATGCTTGGTTTTTCCGATTTGTTTATTTCCAACAATGTTTTATTGACAATTTCGTATTGTTCCTCAAAATTCGGGTGAGAAATATCGACAATATGTACCAACAAATCGGCTTCGCGCACTTCGTCCAATGTCGATTTGAACGATTCTATCAGGTGGTGCGGCAATTTGCGGATAAATCCCACAGTATCTGACAGGAGAAAAGGCAAATTATCAATAATAACTTTGCGGACAGTGGTATCTAAAGTGGCAAAAAGTTTGTTTTCGGCAAATACGTCGGCTTTGCTCAGCACGTTCATAAGTGTAGATTTCCCTACGTTAGTGTAGCCAACTAGTGCTACTCGCACCATTTTTCCGCGGTTACGTCGTTGTGTTTGTTGCTGCTTATCTATTTGCATCAAGTCTTTTTTCAACTTTGAAATTCGGTCTAAAATAATGCGGCGGTCGGTTTCTATTTGGGTCTCACCGGGACCTCGCATACCAATTCCGCCACGTTGCCGTTCCAAGTGCGTCCACATACGGGTAAGTCTTGGTAATAAATATTGGTATTGCGCCAAAGCCACTTGTGTTTTGGCATAGGCTGTTTGGGCTCGTTTAGCAAAAATATCCAAAATGAGATTGGTGCGGTCTAATATTTTGATTTTTAGTTCTTTTTCAATGTTTTTGAGTTGCAGAGGCGACAATTCGTCATCGAAAATAATCATACCTTCAAATTCATTGTCGGCAATGTAGGTTTTTATTTCTTCCAGTTTGCCTTGCCCAACAAAAGTTTTGGGATTGGGATAATCCAAACGTTGCAAAAAACGTTTGATAGGCGTTGCGCCTGCCGTTTCAGCCAAAAAAGCCAGCTCGTCCAAATATTCAGTGGCTTTATCCTCATTTTGTTGCGGTGTGATGAGTCCTACCAAAATGGCAGAATCTTGATAAATTTCCGTTTTAATTTCGGTCATTGTGTGGTCTGATTATTTTTGCAAAGATAATAAAAAAGAGCGGATGCTGCGCAATGTTCTCATTTGTGGCTTTTGTGTATAATTCGGCGTGGATGCCCTTTTGTGGTACAATTTTACATATAAGCACATTTTTTTGCATATCTCCTTTTTTTACTATAAATTTGCCTCATCAAATAGGTGTTTTACTGTAGTATTATTTCTGCTCTTATTATCATAAAATATTTACAAATTATTGATTAATAACCAATTAAAAATATCAGCTATGAAAACCACACTATGGAGTTTTATGTTTCTCCCTTCTTTGAAACTGTTTGTAGCAATGGCATTAATGGTGTTTATTATACCGGTTTATGGTTTGAAATATACGCAAGTGGCTATAAAAAAGAACCAAACTACCACCATCAATAATGCTACCAATATTAATAAATATGGTTATGGCACAATGTCGTCCGTTGGTTTTACGCAACCCGGTTTGTTGAAAGGACAAAATGTGGTGATACAAGGCATTGACTATTCGGAAGATTTAAAATGGATGTTTTTGTGCGGCTATGTTGATCCGAAAGAAAATTTAACCACGGGCAATACTAATTCGGTTGTTTTTATTCTTGACATGACGCAAAACGATCCTGTAACGGGAAACCCTGGCAAATTTATCAAAGAGGTAATTTTGCAAACCACCACCGGTGGCGCATATACCGGTCATGCCGGTGGAATTGCTGTTACGAAAAACAACCTATTTGTCAGCAGTGGTGGATATTTGTATCGTATGGCTTTGAGCAAAGTTACTGTGTCCGCAACTACCATCACAGCAAGATTTGACGAAGCCATTCGTGTTCCTGTTAATGCTTCATATTGCTCGTTCGATGATGATTATAGCGTTCTTTGGGTAGGTGAATTTGAGTATGCTGCTGGCGGTTATACAACCGATGCATCTCATCACAACGGCAGTTACACTGCTTGGACGGTAGGTTATAAAATAAATGAAACCGGTGCTTCGGGCTATAACGCCTCCAATGGTTTCAAAACAACCAGTCTCGGTGGCGCAAGTGGCGCTACTCCCGATTACATTCTTTGGCACTGTAATAAAACGCAAGGTGTGGCTGCAATTGCCAACAAGATAATGCTCAGCCAGTCGTATGGACGTACCAATGCTTCATCTATCCATACATACACTAATAAAGTATATGGTCCAAGTGCAGGTTCAAGAAGTGGTACGGTGTCGCTCAATGGAAAGACTATTCCGTATTGGACATTGTCAAGTCCCAACCAAGTGAGTGCTGCTCCCATGACGGAAGGTTTAGCAAAATACCGTAGCGGAAATACATATTATATGTACATTGCTTCGGAGTCGGCTACATATAAGTATAACGGTGCAACGACAAGTCTTTCTACCGATCCGGTCTATTGTACGGTGAAATACAAAGTGGCATCGGTTACGCCTTCCATCACGGTCGATCCAACATCGCTTACTATGTCTGCGTTGCTGAACGGTACTGCAACGACTACTATAAACGTTACAGGTGCATATCTTACCAACAATATTTCTATTACTTCGAATAATGTTGTTGTTTCCGTATCACCGGCAACGATTGACAAGAATGGAGGAACGGTAACCGTAACCTATAAGCCTGTATCGACAACCGGCAATTCTGCCACGCTTACATTTTCTAGCGGTTCGACAACTACCACAGTGCAAGTAACAGGAAAAATTTCGGAGCCTGTAGCTGTAACGATTAATCCTAATGGCGGAACCTACAATGGAAATACGTCGTTTGATGTCGGTGATGGAAAAATGGTAGAGTTATCGGATATTTCCCGAACTGGTTATGATTTTATTGGTTGGGGTGGTAATGGATCAAAATATATCACAGGTTATCAGGCATATAGCTCAGCTGCTGGCGATAATTGCGCTACGCAATCATTCGAATGTTCAACACCAACAGCGGTAGCGTTCAACGGTACGAATAAGGCGGTAGCATTAGGAACAGACTACAAATACAAAGGAACCAATTATTATACAGCTAGCGTGTGGGCAAAAATGGACGATTGGAAGAATTACAATACTGACACAGAAGGAACAGCCGCGAAAGCTATGCGCATTTTTAGTTGTTCGGAGAGTGGAGGGTGGAACATACAGAGTGTTACTGGATGTTATATTGCTTTACATTGCAACCACGCTAATAAATTAGGCAATCGCGTGACTACAAATGTACGACTCAATGGTGAAACATCGACTAATACCTATTCTGATGCGGAGGAAACGATTGTAACAGGCGTAGGTCAGTCGTTGAGCTCAAAAAAAACCTGGGGCGAGCTTACTTCCGGTTGGCACATGTTCACGTTCACTTATAGCGGCAATATTGTGCGTTTTTTCATCGATGGTGTGTTGATGGGCAAAACAACTGCTTTTGGCAATAGTGTTAATTCAGGAACTTTGCGCAATATTTATTATCATGAAACTAATGGTATATTCCTTGGCGCTGAAGCGGGTACAAGTGCTACCTCTCCGGTTGGTAATTATTTCAAGGGCGAAATGAAAAATGCCTGTTTCCTAAATTCATATATGGCCGGCTCGGACAATACAGCTAACGATGGTGACCAGATAAAAAGGATGTACAACAGCCAAAAGAACAACGACGGAAAAATTTATTTGCGTGTTCGAAAAGCCAATGACGCTTCTCTTACACTCAAAGCCTTGTGGAGAGCGTATACATATACTGTTGCTTACGATGCCAATGGTGGTAGCGGAACAATGGCGGTGGTAAGTCACACTTATGATGTTGCCAAAACGCTGACGCCAAATGCGTTTACGCGTGCTGATTATAATTTTACAGGCTGGAATACAAAAGCCGACGGAACGGGAACTGCGTATGCCGATGGTCAAAGTGTGTCGAATTTGTCGTCTGTACAAGGTGCAACGGTAACACTTTATGCGCAGTGGGAAAAAACAACTACCGACCTTAATGAACTGCCGTTGGTAGATGCGCTTCAAGTTGTACGTACCGGAAAAGTTTTACAAATAATTGGTTTGCAGGTTGGTACGCAACTTTCATTATACGACGCCTCCGGAACTATGGTGTGGAACAAAGCTGTTTCAACCCCTTCGATAACACTTGATAATTTGCCGAAAGGTGTCTATTTCCTGAAAAATAGTAATTCTTTTGTTAAGATAATCTTTTGATTAACAAAAAAAATAAAAAACTTAAAAAGATTGGTTTAGATAGAGCTAATCTTTTTTTGGCGAATAGTACAATATAAAAATTTCAAAAATAATCTTTATTTAAAGAAAAATGCGTACATTTGCCAACTAAACTAATTTTCTATGAGCTCAAACTGGTTTAATGATTTGCGTTTTAAGGGGAAAGTTGTTGATAAATATATGACCAACAAATCCAATTTAGTACGCCTAATCGTGTTTACGGCAATATTCTCGCTGTGCTTCATCAACTTGTACTGTCCGTTCGATTCGATGACGTGGTATGAGGAAATGTCGCGACCGAAATATTTTCTTGTTTCGTCGCTATTGGTGCTGGTCGGCATTTTGGTAATTGCCTTTAGCCGTTTCTTGATGTACCGTTTTGTCCGCAAACACTCGCTCTACTATTTGGAATATGCCGTGTGGGTTGTGGCTGAAGTGTTCGTGCTTTCGGTATGCTACACGTGTATGACCATTGCTGTGAACGACAATTTGAGTTGGTGGTCGTGGCACGATGTGATAGAAGTATTCAAAAGTGCCAACATTAATACATTTTTGGTGATTTTACTTCCCTATTCTGTGTCGTGGCTTTATTTCTCTTATGAAGATAAAAAGAGGCGATTGCAGCGAATAGAGGAAAGTATGAAGCCAACGAAAGATAATGTAGTGTTGCAATTCCGAGACGAAAAGGGCGAAATACGTTTCTCTGTGGCTTCCAATAAAATAGTTTACATTGAGTCGGCTGATAATTACGTTATTATCAATTACGAAAGCAACAACAAAATGACCAGTTTTATGTTGCGCAATACACTCAAGCGAGTGGCACACGAATTGAGAGATATGCCTATAAAACGTTGCCATCGTTCGTATATGGTTAATTTTGAGCGTATTACAGCGTTGCGACGTAAAAATGATGAAGTGAGCTTGGAGTTTGACATAGTGGATATTAAGGAAATTCCTGTGTCTAAAACCTACGCTAACGAAATGACGGAAGCTTTTTTACTCTATTCCGGTTGCAAAAAGTAAAGCCTCGATTGTAAGATTTTCAAAAAAATAGTTCTTAATTTTTTGCAGCGCGTTTGCGTTCGGTCTCGTCGAGGATGATTTTGCGTATTCGCAAATGATTGGGCGTAATTTCTACGTATTCATCTTCCTTAATATATTCCAAAGCCTCTTCCAGACTAAAAACAACCGGCGGAATTAACCGTATTTTGTCGTCTGAGCCGGAAGCGCGCATATTGGTCAGCTTTTTTGATTTTGTAACGTTCACCACAATGTCGTTATCTTTGGCGTTTTCGCCAACCACTTGTCCCGCATACACTTCTTCTTGCGGAAAGATAAAGAAACGTCCTCTATCTTGCAGTTTATCAATGGCGTAGGCAAATGCAGTACCCGATTCCATGGCAATGATTGAACCATTGGTGTGGCGTTCTATCTCGCCTTTCCAAGGTTGATATTCCGAAAAACGGTGTGCCATAATGGCTTCTCCCGCCGAAACTGTCAATATATGGTTGCGCAGTCCGATAATGCCTCGCGAAGGAATGTTAAATTCCAAGTGCAGTCGGTCTTTTTGAGTTTCCATAGAGATAAGCTCACCTTTGCGGCGCGTAACAATATCGATAATTTTACTGGAATATTCTTCAGGAAGATTAACGGTTAGTTGCTCAATAGGTTCGCACAAAACACCGTTTATTTCTTTGGTAATGACTTGCGGTTGTCCAACTTGCAGCTCGTAACCCTCGCGGCGCATGGTTTCTATAAGTATTGAAAGATGAAGTACGCCACGTCCGGAAACGCGCCAAACGTCCATATTTTCCTCTTTATCTACGCGCAAGGCTAAATTGCGGTCTAATTCACGCATCAAACGTTCGTGAATATGGCGTGAAGTAACGTATTTGCCGTCTTTGCCAAAAAATGGTGAATCGTTGTTGGTGAACGTCATGCTCATGGTCGGCTCGTCAATGGCGATAGGCGGTAGTGGGTCGGGATGTTCAACATCGCAAATAGAATCGCCTATTTCAAAGCCATCAATGCCAATAATGGCGCAAATATCGCCGCATTGTACTGTGGAAGCAGCCGTTCTGCCCAAACCGTCAAACGTATTCAATGATTTGATACGCGATTTTACCATGCTGCCGTTGCGTTTTACCAATGCCACGTCCATGTTTTCTTTAAATTCGCCACGATGGATGCGCCCTACGGCAATACGTCCCACGTATGGCGAATAATCTAACGATGTAATGAGCATTTGCGCACTTCCTTCGTTAATGACCGGTGCAGGAATGTGTTGGACAATGGTGTCCAACAACGGCATGATGTTGTCCGTTTTTTTGCGCCAGTCTTCCGACATCCAGTTTTCTTTGGCTGAGCCGTAAATTGTTTGAAAATTCAATTGGTCTTCGGTAGCGTCTAAGTTAAACATTAATTCGAATACCGCATCTTGTACTTCATTGGGGCGGCAATTGGGTTTATCCACCTTGTTAATCACCACAATAGGTTTCAATCCGAGTAGTAGGGCTTTTTGCAGCACAAAACGCGTTTGTGGCATTGGTCCCTCAAATGCGTCGACCAACAGCAGGCAACCGTCAGCCATGTTGAGTACGCGCTCTACTTCGCCGCCAAAATCGGAGTGCCCGGGGGTGTCTATGATGTTTATTTTACAGCCTTTATAATTGATAGAAACGTTTTTGGAAAGGATGGTTATGCCTCGTTCGCGCTCCAAGTCGTTGTTGTCCAGCATCAATTCGCCGGTTTGCTGGTTACCGCGAAATAATTTTCCGGCAAGCAACATTTTATCTACTAATGTAGTTTTTCCATGGTCGACGTGGGCTATAATCGCGATATTCCTAATTTCCTGCATTTATTATCCTTAGTTTTCTACTGATTATATACATTAATAAAACGGCTACAAAGGTAATGAAAATATGACAAATATTTTTTTGACTCAGCAAAAAAACAAAAAAATCACATAAATATTGCACAATTGAAAAAAACAATGTACCTTTGCATCCGCAAATAAAAAAAACGGATTGGCTCCGTGGCTCAACTGAATAGAGCATCTGACTACGGATCAGAAGGTTGTGGGTTTGAATCCCGCCGGAGTCACTTTTACAAGCGCAAATATGGCAACATATCTGCGCTTTTTTGTTAATAATTGTGTGTTGAAGGTTAAAAAAACAAGAAAACAGGATTAACTGAGAAAAATATCGTATTTTTGCCCTGTCTAAAACTTTGAATTTATGAAATTCACATCTTGTATGCGGAAAAGAACGTTCGCATTCTTTTTTTCTGTCCTATCATTGCCGGCATTGGCGGATATTCCTGCCAATTACTATTCTTCGGCGAATGGAACTTCGAGTGCAAATGATGCGTTGCGCATAGCTTTATACACTATTATTAATAATCACACGGTAATTAGTTACAGTAATTTGCTATCAACAGTCTATGCAGCCACTACCAATCCGTCTGATTTTAATAATGGAGTAAATAAAACATTGGAAGATATCTATTCTTCTGTTCCTTATACTGAATCACAAGGTGGCAGTAGTGCAAGTGATTGTGGTCAGGGATGGAACAAAGAACATACCGTGCCTCAAAGTTGGTTTGGTGGGGCTAGTCCTATGTACAGTGACGCTTTTCATATATATCCCACCGTTGTGTGCAACCCTAAAAGACAACACGACCGACAGAAAACGAACAGAAAAATGAAAGACAAAATGCCAACGCTTCAGCAAAATCAAAAGAGGTGCATCCCCACACTCAAAGCCAACGCAATGCAGCACATTTGCTTTTGCCCCAACGCACCGTCCGACATTAGTCACGGTTTGACAACAATAACAAGCATTTAAAAATTAACTTTGCCAATTAAAAATTTAGCATAACAGACAACAAATGAGTGAGAATTTAGAATTAGAAAAAACCCTTTGGCAAGCAGCCGACAAACTCCGCAACAATATGGATGCGGCTGAATACAAACACGTCGTTTTGGGGTTGATTTTCTTGAAATATATTTCAGATGCTTTTGATGAATTGTATCAAAAATTAGAAGCCACGAAACACGAAACGGGAGCCGACCCAGAGGACAAAGACGAATACACAGCCGAACGAGTTTTTTATGTGCCATCACAGGCGCGTTGGAAATGGCTTCAAGGCAGAGCTAAACTGCCAACAATCGGTAAAGACATTGACGAAGCAATGGACAGCATTGAAAGAGACAATGCTGCACTCAAAGGTGTTTTGCCAAAAGACTATGCCCGACCTGCACTCGACAAACAAAGACTTGGTGAGCTCATTGACCTGATTGGCTCAATAACCTTGAGCAAAGGTGGAAACGGAAAAGGCAAGGATGTTTTGGGCTTTGTGTTTGAGTATTTCTTGGGGCAGTTTGCAGATGCCGAAGGCAAAAAAGGTGGACAGTTCTACACGCCTGCCAGCATTGTAAAACTCTTGGTAGAAATGCTTGCCCCCGAAGCAGAAAAACGAGTGTATGACGGTTGTTGTGGTAGCGGTGGAATGTTTGTGCAAAGTGAAAAATTCATTGAGCTGCACGAACACCGAAAAGGAAAAATTTCCATTTACGGACAGGAAAGCAACCCGACCACATACAAGTTGGCAAAGATGAATTTGGCTATTCGTGGTATTGATGCTAAAATTGAGTTGGGCGATACCTTGATGAACGACAAATTCCCTGAATTGAAAGTGGATTATGTTATTGCCAATCCACCGTTTAACGTAAGTGATTATAACATCAACAAAGCCGAAACACACAAATGGAAATACGGTATTCCACCATCAGGAAATGCCAACTACGCTTGGCTGCAACACTTTGTGAGCAAACTTGCCCCTTTTGGAACGGCAGGAATTGTTTTGGCAAACGGCAGTATGAGTTCTGAAATAGCCACCGAAGGCGAAATCAGAAAAGCAATGATTGAAGCCGATTTGGTAGACTGTATGGTTTCGTTGCCTTCGCAGTTGTTTTACAATACGCAAATTCCCGCTTGCTTGTGGTTTTTGGCTCGCAACAAAACCGAAACCACCAAATTCAGAAACCGCACCAACGAAGTGCTTTTTATTGATGCAAGGGAATTTGGCACAATGATAAGCCGCAAACAACGTGAACTAACAGACAACGACATTTTCAACATTGCCGACATTTACCACAAGTGGCGAAGCAAAGAGCTATTTGCTGAATACAAAGACATCGCAGGTTTTTGCAAGTCTGCCAACATTCAGGACATCCGCAAGAACAATTATATCCTGACCCCAGGACGATATATTGACTTTAAGCAAGTAGAAGAAGACGGAGTTGCTTTTAACGATAAAATGAAACAACTAACTTTAACCTTAAAGGAACAAATGCAAAAGGCTAATGCTTTGGATAATGAAATAAAAAAGAACCTCGAAAAAATCGGATATAATTTGTAGAAATAGCAATTATGGATATACAACGCATACATCAATTAAAATCAATTTTCGATACTGTAGTTCATTTTATTAATAACAACGACGATAGCGAGCAGGTCGAAGTTTGGTTTGCCCGTGAGTTGCAGGAATTGCTCGGTTATGCCCGTTGGGAAAATTTCACGTTAGCAATAAACCGTGCCGTTGAATCGTGCAAATCGCAGAATATCAACGTAGATGATCATTTTCGTGAGATCACGAAAATGATAGAGATTGGCAAAGGTGGTAAACGCGAAGTCGTTGATTTTATGCTTACCCGATATGCGTGTTACCTGATAGCACAAAATGGCGATCCCAAGAAGGAAGAAATTGCCTTTGCACAAAGCTATTTTGCAGTGCAAACCCGTAAAGCAGAATTGATAGAAGAACGCCTTAACCTGTTATCACGTCTCGAAACAAGAGATAGATTAAGGGCTTCGGAAAAACAACTTTCGCAAAATATTTACGAGCGCGGCGTTGACGACAAAGGCTTCGGACGAATACGCTCAAAGGGCGATACAGCATTGTTTGGCGGACACACCACCGAAGATATGAAAAACCGTTTGGGAATAAGTTCAAACCGGCCGCTTGCTGATTTTTTGCCTACACTTACCATTGCCGCAAAAAACTTAGCGACCGAAATGACCAACTACAATGTAGAAAGCAAAAACTTATACGGCGAAAACCCTATAACAAACGAACACATACAAAACAATACCAGCGTTCGCGAGATGCTTGAAAAACGTGGCATAAAACCCGAAGAACTGCCACCAGCCGAAGATATTAAAAAACTGGAACGCCGCGTGGACAGCGAACAAAAGAAAATTGAAAAAGCAACAAAGAAATTGCCGAAGAAATAAGTGCCTGAATCTGGTTTTTCAGGATTAAATTACTAACAGAATAAAAAATGAGCGAATGGAAAACATATAAGTTGGGGGATATTGCGAAAGTGATTGACAGTTTACATAAAACTCCAACATATACAGAAAAAGGCTACCCTATGGTCCGGGTAACTGATTTAAAAGGTGGTTATCTTAGAACAAAAGATTGTTTGTTGGTGTCAGAAGATGTTTACTTAGATTTTTCTAGAAACCACAAATCGGAAATAGGAGACATTGTAATTTCACGAGTTGGTAGTTATGGAATCACTAGTTATGTAAATGAGCCAATTGATTTTTGTTTAGGACAAAATACCGCATTTATTTGTTCTAATGGTATGGACAGCAAATACCTTTTCTATTACCTGAATAGTCCAAAAGGAAAACAAGAAATAGAAGGATTTGTAACAGGATCTACTCAAAAAACTATTAGCCTTAAAAGCATAAAATCCCTTGAAATCCTAGCCCCCGGCCTACCAACCCAACGGCAAATCGCCCAAATCCTTTCCTCCCTTGACGACAAAATAGAACTCAACCTTCAAATGAACCAAACGTTGGAAGCTATGGCGCAAGCTGTTTTTAAAGAGTGGTTTGTCGATTTTAAGTTTC
>ERZ795030.244-NODE-244-length-88443-cov-6.016609_pt1 | contig 88443 bp, 94 predicted proteins | sample MGYA00375122_ERZ795030 | MGnify/ENA primary metagenome ERZ795030 (study PRJEB30165, sample SAMN05720146) | activated sludge metagenome | isolation source: anaerobic digester from wastewater treatment plant | place: Japan | collected 2015-04-20 ... | reverse complement strand
GTCGAGAATATTCCACAATGGGCGAAAGCCTGATGGAGCGACGCCGCGTGCAGGAAGAAGGTCCTCGGATTGTAAACTGCTTTTCTACGGGAAGAACACAATGACGGTACCGTAGGAATAAGAAGCTGCAAACTACGTGCCAGCAGCCGCGGTAATACGTAGGCTTCAAGCGTTATCCGGATTTATTGGGCGTAAAGGGTGTGTAGGGGGTTTCGCGCGTCTCCTGTTAAAGACCGCTGCTCAACGGCGGAAGTGCGGGGGATACGGCGAAACTAGAGGGCGCGAGAGGTTTGCGGAACACATGGTGTAGGGGTGACATCCGTTGATATCATGTGGAACACCGAAGGCGAAGACAGCAAACTGGCGCGTTCCTGACCCTGAAACACGAAAGCGTGGGGAGCAAAAAGGATTAGATACCCTTGTAGTCCACGCCCTAAACTATGTCTACTAGCTGTTTCGAGTATCGACCCTCGGAGTGGCGTAGCTAACGCGTTAAGTAGACCGCCTGGGAAGTACGGCCGCAAGGCTAAAACTCAAAGGAATAGACGGAGACTCGCACAAGCGGTGGATTATGAGGTTTAATTCGATAGTAAACGAAGAACCTTACCAGGGCTTGAAATGTTTGCGGAAAATCCGCGGAAACGTGGAAATTCTCTCAAGGACCGCAAGCACAGGTGCTGCATGGTTGTCGTCAGCTCGTGTCGTGAGATGTTCCATTAAGTTGGGTAACGAGCGCAACCCCTATTGCGTGTTATACGTGTCACGCGAAACTGCCTTGTTTTTCAAGGAGGAAGGTGGGGACGACGTCAAATCCGCATGGCCCTCTGATGCCCTGGGCCACACTCATAATACAATGGTTAATACAACGGGTTGCCAAGCCGCAAGGCGGAGCTAATCCTCCAAAATTAACCCCAGTTCAGATTGAAGGCTGCAACTCGCCTTCATGAAGTCGGAATCGCTAGTAATCGCAGGTCAGCTATACTGCGGTGAATACGTTCTCGAGTCTTGTACTCACTGCCCGTCAAGCCAGGGGAGCCGGGGGCGAATGAAGTTTCACTTCGGTGGAATAAGTTCGAATTCGGTGACATGGGCTAAGTCGTAACAAGGCACGTGTAGCGGAAGCTGTGCGTGAATCAATTAAATTACAAGATACAAGGTTTTGGTCGTGGAGCCTCAAGTCACGACACCATCGGATATGAAGGTCAATATTCTTGGGACGACTAAAAAAGTTTTTTACTGACACTCCTCCTCACCATAAAGGTTTACTTTTGGCAATCGAAAGGGTATAATTGGGTCAAAGCCACTATCTTCACATGAATCCCAAAACTATTTTGCTGGTCGAGGACGACAAGTTCCTCTCCTCTCTCCTTAAAACCCGGCTGGAAAAGGAAAACATAAAGGTGATCCATGCCGAAGACGGGGAAGCGGCTTTGGAGATTTTAAAGACTTTGACGCCGGACCTTATCCTTTTGGACTTGATCCTGCCCAAAAAAATGGGATTCGAGGTGATGGAAATTCTCCAACAGAACCCGCTTTTGAAGCGCGGTCCGGTGGTGATCATCTCCAATCTCGGCCAGGACGCGGACGTGGCCAAAGGCCGCGCCCTCGGAGCCATCGACTATTTCATCAAGGCTCAGACCTCGATCGACGACTTGATCTCCAAAATCAAGAATTTCATCGGAATCTAACTTATCCACACGATACAAGGCCTTTATGGCCTTATTGTGCTATAATGTGTAAAATTGAATAAATTTCAATAAAAAGTCGAAAAACAACGATTTACACATTTTATTTATGAAGAAGGGATTTACGCTGGTCGAGTTGCTCATTGTTATCGCCATTCTCGCGGTGCTCGCAACAGCGACGGTTGTTGTATTGAACCCGGCCGAACTTTTGGCTCAAGCTAGGGATTCCCAAAGGATCTCCGATCTCGAAGGATTGAGAACCGCCTTGGGAGTTTACGTGTCTCAAGCCACGCCGATCACTCTTTGCACGGGTGCGGGCGCTGGCCAGGGATGCGCCGCCACCGGCAGATGTTCGCAACCTACCAACCCTACCGCGGTCGCCGTGTTTACCGGAGTCTGTCCGGCTTTCGGAGTGGAGGCCAACGTAAGGAAGATCGACGCCACTGGTTGGGTGGATGTTAATTTGGGCGGATTGGCCGGCGGATCGCCGATTCCCAATTTGCCGATAGATCCGGTAAACGACACCAATTATCTGTACGGCTACAAAGCGGACAACACGGCCAAAACTTATGTTCTGCGCACTCACTTGGAAAGCATCAAGCACAGGCCGTTAATGACGCAGGACGGAGACAACAGGAATACTTGCGACACGTATCTTGAAACCACCTGCTGGTATTCGGTGGGAACCGATCCGGGATTAGACCTCTAACACGGAGCGGCATGCAATTTTATTTTGGTTTGGCCATTTTGGCTTTTATGGAGGGAGCGCTTGTTTACAAGCGCTCCTTCTTGAAAAAATACGCAAAAGCGATTTTTGTTTTTGCGATCGCGGCTGTTTTTCTCGTCAGCCTCTATTATTCTTTTGATCTTTATTCTGCCTGGAAAACAAACCCGGTGACCGCGGCCATGTTGCCGCCTTCGACACCCATAGATTATTTCCTGTTTTACGTGTTTATGTGGGCTTTCGCCTCCTATGTTGTTTCTTTGGTCGCGGCTTTGGCTTTCTTGGCGGTTTTAAAAATAAGCAACAAGAAATCCGGAGAAAAATACTTCGAATCCGAAGAGCCCTGGATGGCGGGGACGGCCATTTTTCTCTGCGGGCATCCGGGCTGGATCGTTTATATGGCCTCTCTCATCGTTATTTACCTTCTAATCCATTTGTTTTTCCGAATCAAGAACCGATCTAAAAAGGACGATCGCTTGCCACTCTACCATTTGTGGATTCCGATTGCTCTCTTAACGCTTTTGCTTTGCGAGTTTTGGCTGCCTTCGGTCTGGCCGTTTTGGTCCAAGCTTTTGCTTTGAGTTTTTCGTGGCGGGTTTGTTTCCAATTTGTTATACTAATGACGTATATTTTCGCGTTTTTCTCGCGCGAACAAACATCTAAATGCTTCAGATCCCCGATGAAACTTTAAAGAGCCTTCTTCTCAAAGAAGGCTTGATCGACGCGGAAAAATTCGACGAGACAGCCAAAGAAACCAAGCGTCTCGGCCAGAACATGGCTGATGTTTTGATTTCCCAGGGCGTCATCACCAAGGATTACTGGATCAACATCCTTTCGGATTACTTCAAGGTGCCGCTCGCGGGTCTGAACGCGAAGCAGATCAACGAAAATCTCTTGAGACTGCTTCCCGAAGACGTGGCTCGGCAGCGCCGGGTGATCCTTTTCGACCAAGAACCCGACGGAACCATTTCCGCGGCCATGGAAGACCCGTCTAACCTGGAAACGATCGAATTCATCGAGCGCTACATCAAGGCCAAAATAAAGCCTTATCTCGCGGTCGACGCCGACTTGAACAAAGGCTTCATGCTTTACAGCCAGCGTCAGTCGGAAGATTTCCGGAAGCTTATCGAAACGAACATCGCCGAGTCGTTAAGGCTCGGAAAGCGCGGAGAAGAAGCGGCGGCGGACGTGCCGATCGTCGCCATCGTCGACAATCTGATCGCCTACGCCTTTTCCCTGCGGGCTTCGGATATCCATTTCGAGATTTTCGAAGACGGCATCCTTGTCCGTTACCGCATCGACGGCGTTTTGCGGGAAATCCTCCGGATTTCCAAAGACGTCCATCCGGCGATCGTCGCCCGCATCAAGCTTTTGGCGGCTTTGAAGATCGACGAGCACTACAAGCCCCAGGACGGAAGATTCCGCCACAAAATAGGCACCGACATCTTGGATATCCGTGTTTCCATCATTCCCACTTATTACGGGGAAAAAGTGGAAATGAGGCTTTTACCTTCGACCCAGCGGCCGCTTTCCCTTCAGGAACTCGGCATGTTCGACGATATGGCCGAATTGGTGGGCGATAATATCAAAAAAAGCTACGGCATGCTCCTTGTCTGCGGACCGACCGGTTCCGGAAAAACGACCACCCTCTATTCTATCCTCGGGATGCTCAACCGTTCGGAAGTGAACATCGTGACGATCGAGGACCCGATCGAATACGACATCAAATACATTAACCAGACGCAGATAAATCCGGTTGCGGGCATCACTTTCGCCACGGGTTTAAGATCAATTCTCCGTCAGGATCCGAACGTCATCATGGTCGGCGAGATCCGCGACGAAGAAACGGCCTCCATTTCCGTCCAGTCGGCTTTGACCGGGCACCTGGTGCTTTCTTCTTTGCACACGAACGACGCGCCGACGGTCGTGCCGAGGCTGATCGACATGAAAGTGCCGCCGTTTCTGGCGGCCGCGGTTTTGAACGCCATCGTCGCCCAAAGGCTGGTCCGAAAAATCTGCACCAACTGCATTTATTCCCTTTCTCCTTCTTCGGAACTCGTCGAGTCGCTCCGGAGGCAAATGAAAGAGTTGGATCTTGAAGAACAATTCGTTCCCCCGAAAGTGGTTTACGCCGGCCGCGGGTGTCCGGTTTGCGGAGGCTCGGGTTACCGGGGCCGCATGGCCATTTTCGAGGTTTTGAACATAACCGAACAAGTCCGAAAAATCATCGTCGATCCGAATTTTTCCCTCGACGTACTCAAGGCCGAAGCCCGCAAAGAAGGAATGATCTCCATGTTCGAGGACGGGCTCCGCAAAGCCGAAAGGGGTCTCACCACCATCGAAGAAATATTAAGGGTCATCAGAGAATAAATGAAATTCCGCTACATAGCTTCCCAGCCGAACGGCAAAGTGACCGAAGGAACGGTCGAGGCCAATTCTCCGGCCCAGGTTTTGGAGTGGATGGCCACCCAGAATCTCCGGCCGATTTCCTTGAAGGCGGTGGAAGCCAAAAAAACCGGCCAGGGCCTGAAAGGGCTTTTCAGTCCGGCGGTGACCGTCGACGACCAGGTGTTTTTGACCAAATACCTGAGTTTGATGCTCAAGGTGGGAACGGATCTGTTCCACGCGATCGACATCCTGATCGCCGACTTTGACAAGCCGGTGGTCAAATCCCTGCTCATCGAGATCAGGGACAATCTCGGCCAAGGCAAGCCGTTTTATTCGACTTTCGCCAAGTATCCCCAGTATTTTTCTTCGGTTTTCATCAACCTGGTGAGGGCCGGAGAGGCTTCCGGAAACCTTGACCGGGTTTTCGACGATTTGAGCGTCACCCTGGAAAAGGAGAAGGATCTGCGGAGCCGCATCAGATCGGCCGTCACTTATCCGATCCTGCTTTTGGTTTTCGCCTTTGTCATTCTCTTCGCCCTGGTCGCTTTCGCCCTTCCTAAAATCTCCGATTCCTTCACCCAGGGAGGAGCCGAACCGCCGGCTTTCTCGAGGATCGTCTTCGCTTTCGGAAATTTCATCGGCAGCCATATCGGCCCCATCATCTTCGTCATGGTCGCCGGCATTGCCGGAACGTGGTTTTTCCTCGCGAAAACCCTGCCCGGGAAAAAATTCGGCATCAAGCTCATCAACCGCTTGCCCGTTGTCGGCGCGGTTTTGAAACAATTGGCTTTGCAGCGCTTCGCTTCGACTTTCGCTTCGCTTCTCAAGGCGGGTCTTCCTATGCTCGAAGCCTTGGAAATCACCGCCAACGCCGTCGGTTCGGAAGAGCTCAAAGAGATACTTTTCCGTATTTCCCGCCAGGGCGTGGCCAAAGGCGTGACCGTCGGCGAAGCTTTCCGGCGCGAGCCTTATTTCCCGAGGGTAGTGGTCAATCTGATCGCCATTTCGGAAAAAGCCGGGCACATGGAGACGATTCTCGAGACCCTCGCCGATTTTTACGCTTCGGACGTCGACACCAGGATCAAGGTACTGGTTTCCCTGCTTGAGCCGGCGCTTCTCGTGATGATCGGCTTGGTCGTGGCGGTCATCGCCCTCGCGGTCATCGTCCCGATCTACCAATTGGTCTCTTCGATCTAACGCCTATCAAAAAACGAACATGCCTTCCTCTAAAAATAGTCGGCCGTCGGGATTCTCGCTTGTGGAAATCGTACTCGTTTTCGCCATGATGGCGATCATCGTGACGGCTTCAGTCAGCAATCTCTTGGGCGTGAGGAACAAATACGCCCTGGACACCACGGCCGAAAAAATAGTTTTCGATCTGCGTCTGGCCCGGGAAAACGCCCGGGGCCAGAAAGACGGAACCGCCTGGGGCGTCAGGTTGAACAACGACTCCAACGGAAAATTCTTCGAAGTTTTTTCCGGGGACAATTACGCGAGCGGCGTAAGATCTTTGCGGACGGCTCTTTCTTCGGGAGTAAAGTTCTTGACGCCGGCGGAAGGAACGAACGCCGATGTCGTTTTCGCCAAGGTCACCGGTTTGCCCGCGTCTTCTTATTCCATTACAATTGGATCAGAGAATCTTGCTTCGATCACCAAAATAATCACCATCAATGCGAACGGCACGATCACATATTAGGGGCCAATCGCTTATCGAGGCGCTGGTGGCCCTGATGGTCGGCGTTATCATGATCGGCGGCGTATCCACCGTCCTCATCCTGTCGGTGCGTTCGAGCGCGGACGCGGATCAGTTCAACAGCGCCAGCCGTTTGGCGAGCCAAGAGCTCGACAATATCAGGGTTTTCGCCGAAGCCGATTGGAACGCCATTTATCTCGCCACCAAATACGTCGATCCGGGAAATACCAACCCGCATTATCTTTCCGTGGTGAACGTCGGCGGCAAAACGAGCTTCGTCATCAACAACGGAACGACGGCGGTGACCGTCGACAGCATCGAATACACCAAATCCTTCTATATAGAAAACGTGGAGCGCGACGAAGACGACAACATCGTCGCGAGCGGGGGAACGGACGACCCCTCGACGCAAAAAATCACCGTCAACGTCACTTGGCTCGACGACAAATCCTTGAGCGTGGTCGGTTATCTTGTCCGGTCGCGGAACGTTTCGGCTCTGTTTTCGAGCTGGGGAGCCGGTCCGGGATTCGAGGGGCCGTATACCATCCTTTCCGACGCTCCCCAAGGATTTTCTTCCTCTTCCGAAGACATCGATTTCGCTCCCGAGGTCGGAGGAATCACGCTTATCATCGAACAATGAGCATGACGACGAGCAAAAACAGGATTCTCTGCGGATTGGCGATATTCATCGCGGCCGCGTTTCTTACTTTGAATGCGGCCGAAGCCGCGACCAATATCGCCGCCGACAATCCGCCGGCTTATCTTCATTGGGCTTGGAGCGACGTCGTCGGTTGGATCGATTTTTATTCGACGGACAGCGTCAACGTGACGACGACCGAGCTTCAGGGATATTCGAGATACAGCGCCGAAGGCGACGGAGCGGCTCCCTGGCAATACATATCTTTGAATTGCGCGAGCGGTCCCTCGGGATCGAGCTGCACACCCATAAGCTACAAGGTTTCCAACACCGGATCCGGAGAATTGTCCGGCTGGGCCTGGAGCGACGCCGTCGGCTGGATCAGTTTCAACTGCGAGAACGAAGGCACGAGCGGCTGCGCCGGACGCGACTATGGAGTGTCCGTCGTGAACAGCTCCGATTACCCGGGCCAGGCGGAGCTGCAGGGATTCGCCTGGAACGACATCGCCGGCTGGATCAGTTTCAACTGCAGCAATCCCCACGTCGGCAACCCCGACGGCATTTGCGGCACAGTCGATTACAAAGTGGTGACCGGATGGAGCATCGAACCGATGGAGGGAGAAGTGATCTCGAGCACTTTCGACACCGGCGAGGCCGACGGCGCGGCCTACAACTACATTTTGTGGAAGGGCGTCACCAATTCCGGAGACGTCAGATTCCAATTCGCCACCTCGAATTGCGGCAACGGCGCCACCAACCCCCCGGCCTGCGACCAAAACGTCGGCTGGGGCGGAGACAAGACTTCGGGCGACGGCGCTTTCCTGGGGCCGTCCGGCACCTCGGCTCCGGACGATCTTTATTCGGGTTCGGGCCCGGACGTGCCCATACCTCTCAAAAACAGGGCGACGCACACCAATAAAAGGTACTTCCGCTACCGGGTCGTTCTTTACAGCGACATCACCCGGGCGCTTTCTCCGCGAATCGACGGAGTGATCGTCAATTGGAGCCCATAAATGAAGAAGATCAATCAAAAAAATCGTAAAGGAGTGGCCACTCTGCCGACGGTCATCATGATCGGCGGCATTATCATCGAGCTCGCCATCGCCGGAGTCGTCGTCGGCTACGCTTTCACCGAGAGCGGATCGGGCATGAGGCTTTCGGCCGAAGCGCTCTTTACCGCGCGCGCCGGTGCCGACGACGCCATATATAAGGTGATCAGGGGAGGTTATCAATCTTCGTATAACCTAATCGTTTCCGGAACGCCCGAAACTCCGAGCGAACGCAAAGCCGAAATCACCATCGAAAAGGATCCGGTTGATCTGGAAGGCCGGTTCGGCACCTGCAACGTCATCTGGGGATGCTATTTCCGGGTGCGGTCGCTCGGATCCGCCGCCAGCCGAAGAAGGAAAATAGAATCCGTGCTTTCGGTCGATCCGGCGACGCGGGAAATCAGGACCAGCTATATTAAAGAAATACCGGTTTAACATCATGGCCGAAACAACCATCAAATCGCGAAGCAAACTGGGGGCTCTCTGGAGACTGATCAACCCGTTCAAACCGGTGGGCGGCTTGAGTATCAACGATTCTTCTTTGAAATACGTCCGCATAGACGAGAACAACCGCCTGGTCAAAGCCTCTTTGAGGCTGCCGCCGGGATTGATCGAAGACGGAAAGATCAAGAACCGGGACTTGGCGAAGCAGGCGCTCGAGACTTTGAAATCCTACATCGCTCCTCCCCGCGGCGACCGGCGGACGAACGTCATCGTTTCCCTCCAGGACAATCTGATCTATTCGAGAATTTTCAACGTTCCCAACTTGGAGGAAAAAGCTTTGGAAGAAGCGGCCGTGCTCAATCTGCAGATGATTTCCCCGATAGATTTGAAGCAGTCCTATTACAGCTACCAGTCCGTCGGAATCACCGCGAACGGCGTCCGCCAGCTCGAGCTTCTCGGGGCTTTTATTCCGAACGGCATCGTCGACGACTGGCTTTCCCTTTTGAGGGAATCGGGATTCAGCCCGATCGCCGTGGAGTTCCAAAGCCTGAGCATGGTGAGGGCAATGGACTATCTGAAAATCACCGATCCGAAATCGACCTACGTGGCCTTGGTCGTCGCCGCCGACGGGCTTAATTTCGCCATCATCAAGAACAACAACCTTTATTTCAATTATTTTTATTCCTGGAAATCCGTCGGTTCCGGCGGCCGGCAGATCGCTTTTACGGATCTGGAGCAAACCATTTTCACGGAAATAGAGCGCGTTCTGAATTTTGTCGGAGCGCGATTCGGCACGTCCATTTCCAGAATCTTCGTCGTGGCCGAAGGGCTCGGCGCCAAAATCGCCGCTTCGATCAAAACACGGTTTCCCCGGCTCGACAGCCAGGAGTTTTCTTTGATGTCTTCCGCCGGATTGCCGGCGGATTGGGCGCCGGCTTTGGGATCGGCCATCAGAGGCGCCTTGCCCCGTTCGAAAGACCAATTCATCAGCTTGAACTCCATTACCGTCAGAGAAGAGTACTTTCAGGAACAGTCTTTGAGCCTGGCTTCCGCCTGGCGGAGCGCCTTTCTCGTTGTTTTGGCTTTCTTGGCGGTCCTTTACGGCGGAAGCGATTTGCTTTTGCGCCGGGTGAAAGAAGACCTTGTCGCCAGCCAAACGATCAATTTCCCGGTGAACGAGAACCAGGAATACGCCGAACTGAAAGCCCAAGCCGACGGCTTCAACGCTTTGGTCAATTTGGTGGCGAGCGCCAAAGTCCGGGAAACGGTCATTTCGCCGTTCTTCCGGAAGATCAGGGAGCTCGCCGGAACCGACGCCACCATTTTGAGGATTTCCACCCAGCCGGTCAGCGGCACTGTCATTTTGAACGCTTCTTCTCCGTCCCTCGATATGTCGAGGAGATTTGTCGACAGACTGAAGGCCACCCCCCAGCTTCAAAGCGTCGAACAGCCGCTCGCCAATCTGGTGGTCGATCCGGACGGATCAGTGACTTTCATCGTCAGCTTCAAAGTGACGAGCCAGAATTTCTAGGAAGACTTTGTTGAGGATCGACGCGTCGCGCTTGGAAATCGGTTTCAAAATAAAGTCCCCAGCTTGTTTTTTCTGGTTTTCTGGCCTCGCGCCGATGCGGATCCTCGCGAAGGCTCTGGTTTTGAGGCGATCGATGATCGATTGCACTCCTTTGTGTCCGGCCGAACCCCGGCCCGCGGAAAACTTGTAAGAACCGAGGACAATATCCGAATCGTCGTGGACGACAATCAAATTTTCCGCCGGTATCCGGAAATATTTGACGGCCGCGGCCACGGCGATGCCCGAGTCGTTCATGAATCCGAGCGATTTCACGAGAATCATTCCCGGAGTTTTAATGAATTCGAACCCCTCTTTTTTGGAGGCTTGCCAATCGTTTTCTAGTTTTTCTTTTTTTGCCAGGAGATCCAAAAAAATCCTTCCCACGCTGTGATAAGTGTTCGCGTATTCTTCTCCCGGATTACCCAATCCGAAAACGATCTTTTGCTTGCCCATCAGCGTCAATTGTATTAAAATGCGACGGATGAAGCAATTATTGGCCGTTTGGGAGTTCCTCGAAGTGGCGGCGATCGCCATTATCATCGCCTGCGCTTTCAAATTCTTGGCCCAGCCTTTTTTGGTTCAGGGCGCCAGCATGGAACCGAATTTCGACGACGGCGATTTCCTGCTCGTCGACGAAATTTCCTACCGCTTCAAAGAGCCGGAAAGGGGAGACGTGATCGTTTTCCACGCTCCGACCGAAGAGAAACAATATTACATCAAGCGGATCATCGGCCTGCCCGGAGAAACGATAGTCGTCGAAGATGGAGAGGTTTTTATAAACGGCGTCGAACTCGAAGAGGAATACCTTCCTCAGGGAATGTCGACGAGGACTCTTCAGCAGAACGAATTCACGCTCGGCGCGAACCAATTCTTCGTTTTGGGAGACAACCGGATCATGAGTTTCGATTCCCGGAACTGGGGCCCGCTCGATAGGGAAGAAATAGTGGGGGTGGTCCAGCTTCGGCTTTGGCCGCTTCAATTCCTGGATTCGTTGAAAGAACAAAGTTTTTACAGTGGCTACCTCCGCTAAAAAAACAGCCAAATCCGCGAAAACCGCCAAATTGACGGCTATTCAGGCTCCGAAAGGAATGCACGATATTTTGCCGGAAGACGCCTGGTATTGGGAAAAGGTGGAGCAGGCGGTGAAAGACACGGCTTCGTTTTACGGATTCGACCGCATCCAAACCCCGATCCTCGAGAACGTCGATCTTTTCATAAGGAGCGTCGGCGAAGCGACCGACATCGTCGAAAAGGAAATGTATGTTTTGAAGACCCGCGGCGGCGATCATCTGGCTTTGCGGCCGGAAATGACGGCGCCGGTGATGCGGGCTTATATCGAACGCGGATTGAGCCGCGTCAGCCAGCCGCTCAAAGTCTATTATTTCGGGCCGGCTTTCAGGCACGAAAATCCACAGGCCGGACGCTACCGCGAATTTTATCAAATGGGATTCGAGACGATCGGCGGGGAATCCGATCCGATCTATGACGCCGAAGTGATCGTCGCCGGATCGAGGTTTTTGGAATCGTTGAAGATCAAAAACCTGGCCATCCAGGTGAACAGCATCGGCTGCAAGGTCTGCCGGCCGAATTACCGCAAAAAGCTCCAGGAATTCTACCGGAAAGAAACCGCCGTCGCCAAGAAAACCAAAGTCGTCTGCAAAGACTGCGAACGCCGCTTGGAAACGAATCCCTTGCGCCTGCTCGATTGCAAAAACGATCTTTGCGTTTCTTTGAAAGCCCAGGCGCCGAGCATTCTCGACAATCTTTGTTTCGCCTGCAGGCAGCATCTGAAAGGCGTTTTGGAATATCTGGACGAGGTTAACCTGCCTTACAGCCTGAATCCGTATCTGGTTCGCGGACTCGATTATTACAGCCGCACGGTTTTCGAGATTTTCTCGGATCAAAGCGATTTAGCCTTGATGGGCGGCGGCCGCTACGATTATCTCGGCGAAGTCCTTTCGGGCAAGCCGATTCCGGCGGTCGGAGTGGCCGCGGGCATAGAGCGGATCATCGAGGTCGTCAAGACCAACAATCTTTTGCCTTCGCGCAAGCCTACGGACAAGGTTTTCGTCATCCACGTCGGCGATCTGGCCAAGAAAAAGGCTTTTGCCTTGATCGAGCAGTTCCGACGGGAAAACATCAGGGTTTCCGCGGCCCTCGGCAAGGATTCGCTTCAGGCCCAGCTCAAGGCGGCGGACAAAGAGGCCGCGCCTTTGAGCGTCATCATCGGCCAAAAAGAAGTCTACGAAGAAAGCGTCATCATCCGGGACATGAAAACCGGCAGCCAAGAAACCGTTCCCTTGAAGAAGATCAACGATACTCTCAAGGAAAAATTGAAAAAGCAGTAATCCATGGATTGCCTTTTTTGCAAGATCGCGGCCAAGGAAATTCCGTCCGAAATCATCTATGAAGACGAGTGGGTAACGGCTTTTTTGGACGTCAATCCCCTGACCGAAGGCCATACCCTGATCGTTCCGAAAAAACACGCCGAAAACATCCTGGATTTGTCCGAAGCCGACATCGAACCGGTTTTTTTGGCGGTCAAAAAAGTGACCGCCATGCTCGAGAAAGCTCTGCGTCCCCGGGGGTTTACAATAGGCATAAATCACGGTAAAATCAGCGGGCAATCGATTGATCATCTGCATATCCACGTCATCCCGAGATACGCTTCGGACGGCGGAGGATCGCTCCATTCGGTGGTTCATTTTCCGCCGACCGCGAGCCTTAAAGAAACAAAGAAAAAGATTTTGAACGCATAAATGGCTATCATCGTCAGAAAAAAAGAAGGAGAATCGGCCGGATCGCTGATTTTCCGTTTCGGAAAGAAAATCCAGCAATCGGGCGTTATTCAGGAGACGAAAAAAAGAAGATTCAAGAAAAGAGACGCCAACAAGCGGTCCAAGCGGGTGGCCGCGCTCTACAAGGCGCGCAAGCGGAAAGACATCGAAAAAAAGAAGAAGCTCGGCTTGATGTAACTCCATGGCCATTCTGCCGACCATCGAAGAGGATTTGAAATCAAGTATGAAGAATGCTGACTCGGAAAGAGTCGGCATTTTGCGTTTGCTCTTGTCGGCGATCCACAATGAGGAAATCGCCAAGCGGGGCAGGGGAGGAGAAGGCCCGCTCGATCCCGACGAGGAAATCGTCGTTTTGAAAAGGGAAGCCAAAAAAAGAAAAGAATCGATCGAACTCTATCGCCAAGGAGGCCGGAACGATCTGGCCGAAAAAGAAGAGCGCGAATTCAGAGTCATCAGCCAGTATCTGCCTCCGGAAATGAGCCGCGAAGCCGTCGAAGAAACCGTGAGAAAAGTCATCGCTTCTGGACAAAAGGATTTCGGATCGGTCATGAAAGAAGCGATGAAAGAACTGAAGGGTAAAGCCGACGGAAAACTTGTCGCCGAAGTCATCAAATCGGCGCTCGGAAGCGAATAATGGCTTTGGAGAAAAGGCTGGAATCTTTGGCCGAGAAAGCGCTTGTCGCGCTGCGCCGGCCGGATTCGTCGGTCTCTGTTTATCTTCTTCCCGACAGCCTGATGCGGAAGCTCAATTTCAAATACCGGCGGAAAGACAAGCCGACGACAGTCTTGTCGTTTGTCGAACCAAAAGTGCCCCATCCGGAAACCGATAGAAAAGTCCTCGGCGAAATATACCTCGCGCCGCGGTATATCTATAAAAACAAAGGAGACATCGACCGTTTGCTGCTCCACGGGCTGCTTCATCTTTTGGGGTATGACCATGCGCGAAAAAATGATAAAATAAGAATGGAAAACAAGGAGCGGGATTTGGCCCGCCGATTGTTGAAACAATAATGTAATCCCGAAATATGGCTCAAAACACGGTTTTAGGATTGGATATCGGGTCGGCCAACATCAAAGCGATAGTGGCCGAAGCCCGCGGCGACAAAATGAAAGTCATCGCCGGATTCACCAGGGTTTCTTCCGGACTGCGCCGGGGATCGGTCGTGGAGATGGACGAAGTCTGCAAATCGGTGGCCGAAGTCTTGAACGAGGTTAAAGTCATTTCCCGATCGAGCGTCAAAAACATTTTTCTAAACATCGGCAGCGTCGACGTGAAATCCCAGATCTCCCGCGGCATCGTCGCCGTCGCCCGGGCCAATTCGGAAATCCACGAAGACGACATCGAACGCGTGGTCAAGGCTTCTCAGGCGATCAATATTCCCCAGAACCGGACCATCCTCCATACGATCACCAAAGAATACGTGGTCGACGGCGTGAACGACATCCGCGATCCCGAGGGCATGATCGGCGCCAGGCTCGAAGTCTCGAGCATGATCATCGACGCTTTCGCGCCGGCCTTGAAAAATCTCCAAAAATGCGTGGAAATCTCCGGAGGGAGTATCAGCGGATTGGTTTTCAATCCTTTGGCGGCGGCGAGATCGGTTCTCACCAAGAATCAAAAAGAGCTCGGCGTGGTTTTGATCGACATCGGTTTTGGAACGACGAGCCTCGTCATTTACGAGGAAGACAAAATCTTGCATACGGCCATTTTCCCCGTAGGAGCGGGGCATATCACGAACGATTTGGCGATCGCTTTGAAAATTCCGGTTGAAACCGCCGAAAAACTGAAGCTCGCCTACGGCTACGCCCTTTCCAAGGAGGTTTCGAGCCGCGACACCATCGACCTCAAGAAAATAGATCTGACCGTCACCGGATCGCCCTCCAGGAAATTCATCGCCGAGGTCATCGAATCGCGAATCCAGGAAATATTCGAATTGGTTAACAACGAACTTCGGCTTATCGGCAAATCCGGCCGTTTGCCCGCCGGCGCGGTCCTTTGCGGCGGCGGAGCAAAAATGCCGGGGATCGTCGATTTGTCCCGCCAGGAACTCAAGCTTTCGACCCAGATCGGATTGCCGCAGGCCTCGTACTTCGAGCTCTCGACGAACGAACTCGCCGAATACCTCGAGCTTCCGGAGTGGGCCGTGCCTTTGGGCCTCGTCCTTTGCAGCAAAGACCAAGGCAGGGTAAAATCCAAGCCAAGCGGCAGCCTGATCGTCAAAATATTCCAGAATCTCTTACCGGAATGAAAAAGAAAACTCAGAAGCGGAAAGCAACGACCAGACAGAGGAAATCGAGAACAGTTCCGGTGTTCGTCCACATCAAAGTAGTCGGCATCGGCGGCGGCGGCGGAAACGCCGTGACGAGAATGAGCGAAGACTTCATCAAGGGAGTCGAATTCGTGGCCATCAACACCGACACCCAGGATCTGGAATATTGCGAGGCCAAGCAGAAAATCAACATCGGCCGGAGCCTCACCAAGGGAATGGGCACGGGCATGAATCCGGATCTGGGCAGGCAGGCGGCCGAGGAAAACCGTTCGGACATCGCCGAGGCCCTCCAAAACACGGATCTGGTGTTTTTGACCGCCGGCATGGGCGGAGGCACGGGCACCGGTGCCACGCCGGTCGTCGCCGAAATCGCCAGGGAAATGGGTATATTGACCGTGGCCGTAGTCACCAAACCTTTCGCTTTCGAAGGATCGCAAAGGATCAGGATCGCCGAAGAGGGAATCGCCAAACTGAAAGACAAAGTCGATTCTCTGATCATTATCCCGAACGACCGGGTTTTCAGCATCATCGGCAACGACACCTCGATCACCAAGGCTTTCATCAAAATCGACGAGATATTGAGGAATACGGTCAAAGGCATTTCCGAGATCGTTTCCATTCCGGGAATAGTGAACGTCGATTTCGCCGACGTCAAAATGATCATGGGAGGTGGTGGTCTGGCTTTTGTCGGCGTCGGCCAGGCGGCCGGCAACGACCGGGCCATCAAGGCGGCCACCCAAGCCATCAATTCCCCGCTTTTGGAGTTTTCGATCGATGGCGCCAAGGGCGTGCTTTTCGGGGTTTCTGGCGGCGCCGACCTAAAGATGGCCGAAATCAACGAAGCAGCCAAGCTGGTGACGGAAAACGTCGATTCCGGAGCGAAAATCATCTTCGGCGCCTATCACGACCGCAAGGTAAAGCAAGGGCAATTGAAAATTATCCTTATCGCCACCGGCTTCAACGGCCTGGTAAGCCGCGAAAGGGAGACTTTCAGCCTGTTCAGCCCGCTTCGGGAGGAGCCGTTAATGAAATCCGACGCCAAAAAGCCGGAAAAAGAGGCACTGGAGGAGAAAACGAGCGAAGAAAAGCCGGAAATCGGCAAAGCCGCCAAAGCGGACGAAGAAATCTGGGACATTCCGACATTTTTGAGAAAAAAACGCAAATAGAGTTTCACTTATCCACACGGAAACCGGTTTTCGGGCGATAGACCGGTTTTTTGTTTGAGGTAAAATTAAAAGACATTCTTAAAAAGTCCTCGAAAAAATAAATATAAAAAACAAAGCAAAATATGCCGCCAAAAAAGTTTCGGAATCATCTGACCAGCGTGACGAAAAGAGACGGGGAAACAACTCCTTTCGATAAAGCCAGAATCGAGCAAGCCATTTACAAAGCTTTGACCGCGACCGACCAGGGAGGAATCAAGCTGGCGAAACAATTGGCGGACAAGGTGGTGAGGATTTTGAACCGGCGCTTCAAAAAGAACGAAGCTCCGCACGTCGAGCAGATCCAGGACATCGTCGAGGAGATCCTGATGCTCGAAGACCTGACGGAAACCGCCAAGGCTTATATCCTTTACCGCGAACAGAGGAGGGCGATCAGGGAAGCGAAGACCGCCACCGACGAAGCTTCGGAGTTGATCGACAGCTATCTCAAGGAAGTCGATTGGGAAGTGAAGGAAAACAGCAACATGGCTTTTTCCCTCCAGGGACTGAACCATTATGTCGCTTCGCACGTCACCAAGAAATATTGGTTGAACAAGATTTATCCGGTTGAAGTGAGGAAAGCCGTGGCCGACGGCGAGATCCACGTGCACGATCTCGACATCCTCGGGCCCTATTGCTGCGGCTGGGACGTCGGAGACGTTTTGCTTCGCGGATTCGGAGGGGTTTTCGGAAAGATCCAGTCGCGTCCGGCCAAGCACTTGCGTACGGCCTTGGGCCAGCTCGTCAATTTCTTTTACACGCTCCAAGGAGAATCCGCCGGCGCCCAGGCGTTTTCCAATTTCGATACTTATCTCGCGCCTTTCATCCGTTACGACGGCCTGACGTTCAAAGAGGTGAAGCAATGCCTTCAGGAATTCCTGTTTAATTGCAACGTGCCGACGCGCGTCGGATTCCAGACTCCGTTTTCCAATATCTCCCTTGATCTGGTCGTGCCGAGTCACATGAAAGGCCTGCCGATAATCATCGGCGGCCAGCACAAAGAAGATGTCTACGGTTCGTTCCAGCCGGAAATGGATATCTTCAACAAAGCTCTTTGCGAGGTTTACGTCGAAGGCGACGCCACCGGCCGGGTTTTCACTTTCCCGATTCCGACTTACAACATCACCAAGGATTTCGATTGGGACAATCCGAATTACGAAGGCGTTTGGCAGATGACCGCCAAATACGGCATTCCTTATTTCTCGAATTTCATCAATTCCGACATGAAGCCCGAAGATGCGCGCTCGATGTGCTGCCGACTCCGGCTCGACAACCGCGAACTCTACAAGCGGGGCGGAGGACTTTTCGGGGCCAATCCTTTGACCGGATCGATCGGCGTCGTCACCATCAATATGCCGCGGATCGGCTATCTCTCGAAGACCAAAAAAGAGTTTTTTGAAAGGCTTGATCGGATCATGGATATCTCGAAAACCAGCCTGGAAATAAAAAGAAAGGCTCTGGAGGATCTAATAGAAAAAGGGCTTTATCCGTATTCGCGCTATTATCTCAGTGAAGCGAAAAAATTGAGGAATTCCTATTGGGCCAACCACTTTTCGACGATCGGGCTGATCGGAATGAACGAGGCGCTTTTGAATTTCCTGGGTGTCAGCATTTCCGACAAGAAGGGCATCAAGTTCGCCGAGGAAGTGCTCGATTTCATGCGCGATCGATTGAGCTCTTACCAGGAAGAAACGGGGAACCTTTACAATCTCGAAGCCACTCCGGGAGAAGGAACTTCTTACAGGCTTCCCTTGAAAGACAGGAAAGAATATCCGGATATCATCACCGCCGGAGAAAAGGATCCGTATTACACCAATTCCACCCAGCTTCCGGTCAATTACACCGACGACATTTTCGAGGCCATCGGGCTTCAAGACGGCCTGCAAACCAAGTATACCGGCGGCACGGTTTTCCACGCCTTCCTCGGGGAAGCTTTGCCGGACAGCGAGGCGGTGAAATCGACCATTAAGACCGTTTTCGGAAAATTCCGGCTGCCGTATTTCACCCTGACGCCGACTTTTTCCATTTGTCCGTCCCACGGATATATCGCCGGAAACCATCAATTTTGCCCGTATTGCGAAACCGAACAGACCTGCGAAATCTACTCGCGGGTGGTCGGCTTCCTCCGTCCGATCCAGCAATGGAACAAGGGCAAGCGCGAGGAATTCAACCAGCGGAAGATGTTCAAGGTGGCGGCCAAACAGGATTAGTTTTTTCATTTCCGAGACCGGTTTTTGATTTCTGAAGGCTTTTGTTAAGCTTTAGCTATGATTTTCGGCGGCATCCAAAAAACGACCCTGGTGGATTATCCGGGCAAGGTGGCCTGCGTTTTGTTCACTTTGGGGTGCGATTTCAAATGCCCTTGGTGCCATAATCCGGAGCTTTCTTCGGCGAATCTGATCTCGGCACAGCCGGTTATCGATCAGTCGGAGGTATTGAGTTTTTTGGAATCTAGAAAAGGCCTGCTCCAGGGAATCTGCATAACCGGCGGAGAACCGACTATCCAGCCGGACTTGATCGATTTTGTCCGCCGGGCAAAGAAAATGGAATTTTTATTGAAGCTCGATTCGAACGGTTCGCATCCGGAAGTCTTGGAAAAACTGATCGCCGAGAAGCTAGTGGATTACGTCGCCATGGATGTCAAAAACCGGCCGGAGAAATACGAAGAAACGATCGGTATAGCGGTGGCTCCCGAGAGGATCTTGGAGAGTATCAATATCGTGAAAACATTGTCCGATTACGAGTTCCGGACAACCGTCGTCCCCGGATTGGTTTTGGAAGAAGACATTTTGGAAATCTCCGAGCTTATCAAAGGAGCCAGGCGCTATTATCTCCAGCCTTTCCAAGGACAGAAAACGGCCGGCTTTAATTATGACAAAAAAGCCGTTTTAAAGAAGCCGGAGCTGGAAAAAATTAGGGATAAAATCAAGGATAAATTCGATATTTGCGAAGTCAGGGGATAGTTTCAAGTAGGAGCTTCTATTGAAAAAAACAGTCAAATTTACTATCATAAAGCCGCTACCTTTTTGAAGATAGCGGCTTAAAAATTGAATATTCCGACATAGCTCAACGGTAGAGCGTCTCCCTGTGAACCGTCTTGTCCGATTGCTATAATTCAAAACAGTGGCGGGCAAGAGAATCTATGCCGACAGGCGCGAAGAATTGATCAGAACCGTCGGCATCACGCAGCCTTCTCGAGTAATCGAGATTGAATAATGGGGTGAATTCGGGGAAGTCCAATAATAGGATAATCCCGAGCCAATTCCCGCACATTGCGGGACAGGTGTAGAGACTATCTCGAAAGAGAGTAGTTCCCGCAGTTTTATATAAAACTGCGGAGGACGAAGCGCCTCATTCCGCACTCCGCAAAAACAGCGGAACGGAAATGATATAGTCCACCCTCGGTGGCAACATCGAGATAAGTGTAAGGAGCGGGTTCCTGGTTCGAATCCAGGTGTCGGAGCCAGATTGAGATAGCTCAAATATAGCTTCTGCTATAAAGAACTCTTAAGCTTTTTACTTTATTCATTGAGCCAAAACCATAATTGATTTTTAAGCTCTTGATTCAGAATGTGTGTATCAGCGTGGGATAAAACACCAAGGTATGATTGTAGTGATTGTTCAACAGTTTTATAAGGAATTCGTCCATCTTTATATTCTTTGACACGCATTTTTAGTTTTTTAAATACTCGGTTTTTAGTCTTGGTGCGAAGCTGAAGATGGTATGGCAAAACAACGTAACCGAGAAAATCTATACCCTGCCTTAATTTGCGGATGGAAACTTTATTGGGATGGAGTTCAAGACAAAGCCTTTGTCTAAGAAATGATTTTATCGGAGAGATTATCTTTTCAAGATAATACGGGTTATCAGCCAAGATTACAAAATCGTCAGTATAGCGAAGATAATGCTTTATTTTAAGACCATGTTTTATAAATTGGTCGAATTCATTCAGATAAACGTTTGCGAAAAGCTGGGAAGTAAGATTACCAATGGGCACACCCTTCTGCTCAAAGAGGTTGGAGTATCGGGAGGAGAAACTTTCTATAACTTCCCGCAGCAGCCACATTGTGTCGGGATCCTTAATTTTTTTAGCAAGAATATTAAACAAGATATAGTGGTCAATCGTTTCAAAGAACTTCTTAATATCGCACTTCAAAGCAAAACATGGCTTTCGTACGTTACCACTTACTTTTCGAGTAAGGTCCCGCAGTGTTATTATGCCCTTGTGGGTTCCTTTGTTAATGCGACAAGAAAAGGAATTGGAGATAAACGATTTTTCAAAGAGAGGATTAATAATTGCGAAAATCGCGTGATGCAATACGCGATCTCGTACGGCGGCTTTGTGTATATGACGTTGTTTTGGGTCTTGAATCCAAAATGATGTATAGAGACCGTGTTTATAGCGTCTTGCCTTCAGGTCGCGGTGCAATTGAAAGATATTTTGCTCAAGCTGCCATTCGAATAATTGGACGTCATCCTTGCCCTGTTTATCACTTTTAAATTTCTCCCAGGCAGCAAAGAGGTTTTCTAATGAAATGATTTGGTCAAAAAGGTTCCTATAAGTTTTCATAATACATGGAAGAATTAGACATACCAATTTTAAAAAAGGCTTATAATCTGTATAAAGACTTTTACGGTTTCCGCAATAATGTTCCCAGGCAGGATAGATTTACTATCTGGCAACGGTGTGAAAATATAATTTTGGAGATGCTAGAAAATATCATCTACGCAAGTCAACTGTCAAAGTCGGAAAAATTACCAGTTTTACAGAAAGCCAGTCTCGAATTAAGCTTTCTCCGTGTTTTCCTTCGTCTTTGCAAAGAAACAAAAGTATTAGATACGAGAAAGTACATCTATTTAGAGGAAGCAGTAGACGAAATAGGTAGAATGCTTGGCGGATGGATAAAATCAACTAAAGACCATTAAATAAAACGCCCTCCGTGAAAGAGGGCGTTTATTAAACAGCAATAGAGAGTGAACTGCCGCGAGGCGGCGACACCGATGATGTCATTGCGGTTATCATTCCAGTAGTTGTTGACATTCAGCCCGTCAGCGTCAAAGTTGCCGACGTTGCCTTCATTGGTTACGATCTGTGTATCTGAAAGAGTGGTTGTGCAGTTTGATGAGTTTAACGCAAGTATACCGTAGTCTACTGTGCCGTCAGAAACGCTGACTGATACATTTTCTAATAAAACTGTGGCAGCTACCGTTGCGCTGTCCGAAGCATGGGCCGAGGGGATTAAGACCATCGCGAGTGTCAGAAGAGAAAACAAAATATTTTTCTTCATAACAAATTTATTTAATTTTTAATGTTAAAAAACAAATATCTTTAATATCATACAAAAAGAAAAGACGGATGACAACGATTTTTTAAGCTTGGATGTGGATAACTGCGGAAAAATCCGTTTTTTAAGGAAGTTGTTACGAGATAAATTATCGCTTATATAGCTTGGTTGAGTCTCTTTTTAATTCAAAACTACAATCGCCGCATTCAATATAGAGGCGAAGCTTACCCACAATAGATAAGGGATAAGTAGGTAGGATGCTAATTTCGACAGAGGATAAAGCTTTTTTATTGTCATAACGATCAGTATCCACATGGAGATAATCACCAATAAAGCCAGCGCCGGAGATTTTAAGCCGAAGAAAATCGGTGACCAAAGGAAATTAAGACTCAATTGCGCGAGAAAATATTTCCCTGCGATTTTGACATTTTTATTGTTCCAACCCTTTCGCCAGATTAAGTAAAAAGATAATCCCATCAGGAAGTACAATAGCGTCCAAACCGGCCCGAATATCCAATTAGGCGGAGAAAAGGTCGGTTTATTCAAACCTACATACCACGTGGGAATAGAAGGAATGGTAAACGCGCTTCCGATTATGCCCGCCAATTCGCAACCGACGATGGATATGACGAGTTTATATGAGTCTTTCATGATATTTACATTATGAACTCATTTTAAAAACAGGACAATTGATCGAATGATATGGATAAGTCTGTTGCCGAAAACTAAGAGAAAAAGTAATATTGATATATGACAAACAACGCAAAGAATATAAAAATTCTGGCAGTCGCCGTCTTGCTTGTCGGCATCGCCTGGTATTTCGGAGCCTTTAAAAAATCAAACCAAGTGACTGAGCTCGTTTCTTTCGTGGATAACGCCGTTAGCTTAGTCGAAACAAAAGGCAGGGATGCTTTTGCTGATTTCAGGCAGAAAGGCGGAGATTGGTGGAAAGGGGACAAGTATATTTTTGTTTACGATATGGAAGCGAATACTTTGGTTTTGCCTCCGACTCCGGAAATCGAGGGAACAAACCGCTGGTCAACGGAAGACGCTAACGGCGTTTTCTATGTCCGCGAAATGGTCAATGCGCTGGAGAACAAGGATTATGTTTGGATAATGTATTCTTACCCCAAACCCGGAGCGGAAAACGCATTGCCCAAAGTCGCCTACGTCAGAAAAGCGATGATAGACGGCAATTATGTGATTGTCGGCTCGGGAATATATTACTAAGCGAACGCAATAACTAATAAAACCCCCGGATATCGGGGGTTTTATTATTGAGTTGTTGACAGCCTAAGACATATCGATCATGATCTATATATGGCCGATCAATCGCCTTGCGTCAAATGTTTCGGATCCTTGGGCATCGACTCGAGGATGAAAATCTACAAATTCTTGAAAGAAAACGGAAAAAGCACGGTTTCCTCGATCGTCGATATATTAGAATTGACCCAGCCGACGGTTTCTTACCACTTGAAAGAGATGAAAGACGCCGGGCTTTTGAACAGCTCGAAGTCGGGCAAAGAAGTATTCTACAGCGTCAACCAAAAATGTCCGTCAAACAATATTCCAGACTGTTTCCTGGCTAAGACGAAGTTTTGATCCATGCTCAAAGTAGAAAACCTCCAAGTGTCTATCGAAAGCAAACAAATCCTCAATGGAGTGGATTTGTCCGTTTCCAAAAATAGCGTCCATGCATTGATGGGCCAGAACGGGTCTGGGAAAAGCACTTTGGCCCAGACGATTATGGGCAATCCCTTTTATGAGGCCGTCGCCGGAAGAATAGAATTTGAAGGCGTCGATATTTCGGGTTTGAAACCCGACGAGCGTTCCAAAAGGGGAATATTTTTGTCGTTCCAGTATCCGAGCGAGGTGGCGGGAATGGGAATCCAAAGTTTCTTGAGGCTTCTTTACAACAATTCACACGGAGAAAAACTGTCGCCCGTGAAATTCAGGGAATTTCTTTCCGACAAAGCAGACATGCTCGGAATAAGCCGGGAAATCCTGGAAAGATCGTTGAACGACGGATTTTCCGGAGGAGAAAAAAAGAAAATGGAAATGCTCCAGATGCTGATTTTGGAGCCTAAACTGGCGATCTTGGACGAGGTCGACAGCGGCTTGGACATCGACAGCCTCAAAACAGTGGCCATGGCCGTCGATTGTCTCCGCAGAAAAAACAGCATGGCGGTTTTGATAATCACCCATTACGCGAGAATCCTGAAATATCTGGAGCCGGATTTCGTCCATATCATGAAAGACGGCCGGATCGCGAAAAGCGGAGACAGAAGTTTGGCCTGCGAACTGGAGGAAAGAGGTTATAAATTCGATGCCTGAAAAAACTTCCCGCAAAAACATTGATATCCGTCAGAATTACCGCGAGAAATTCGGGTTCAATATGCCCGAAGAATTCTTGCTGAAGATCGAAAAAGGATTGAACGAGGAAACGGTGAAGCTGATCTCCAAAGCCAAAGACGAACCCGCTTGGATGCTGGAACTCCGGCTGAACGCCTTCGAGTTCTTCAAGAAAAAAAGCTTGCCGAGTTGGGGTCCGGATCTATCGAAAATCGACTTCGACGACATTTATTATTATCTGAAACCGGTAGATAAAACCAAAAAAACGTGGGACGAGGTTCCGGAAGCCATCAAAAACACGTTTGAGAAATTGGGCGTGCCGCAGGCCGAGAAAGAGTTTCTGGCCGGCGTGAAGGCGCAATACGATTCCGAAGTCGCCTATTCGTCTTTAATGGAGGAACTGGAAAGCGAGGGAATCGTTTTTTTGTCCACGGACGAAGGATTGAGAAAATATCCGGAAATCTTCGAGGAATATTTCGGCAAACTAGTTCCTTTTTCCGACAACAAGTTCGCCGCCTTAAACAGCGCCGTCTGGTCCGGAGGCTCTTTCGTCTATATTCCCAAAGGCGCCCGGGTCAAAAGGCCTCTGCAGGCGTATTTCCGTATCAACGCGGAAAAAATGGGACAGTTCGAAAGGACGCTCATCATCGCCGACGAAGGAAGCTTCGCCCAGTACGTCGAAGGTTGCACGGCTCCGGTCTATTCGACCGATTCCTTGCACGCGGCAGTCGTGGAGGTTTTCGTCAAAAAGGGGGCCAGATTCAGGTATACCACCATCCAGAACTGGTCGAACGACGTTTACAATCTGGTGACCAAAAAAGCGAGAGTCGAGGAGAACGCCGTCATGGAATGGATTGACGGCAATCTGGGCTCGAAAACGACCATGAAATACCCGTCTTGCTATCTCGTCGGCAAAGGCTCTCGAGGCGAGATGCTCTCCATCGCTTACGCGAGCGAAGGCCAGCACCAGGACGCCGGGGCGAAAATGATCCATCTGGCTCCGGATACTTCCTCGAAAATCGTTTCCAAGTCGATAAGCCTGAAAGGCGGAAGATCGAGTTATCGGGGAACGGTGGAAGTCTCTCCCGAAGCCAAAAACGCCAGGTGTCGGGTTGAATGCGACGCGCTCATCCTGGACGAGGATTCCGCCTCCGACACTTTTCCTCTCATGAAAATAAACGAGGGCTCCGCCAACATAGAGCACGAAGCGACCGTGAGCAAAATCGGCGAAGAAAAACTTTTCTATCTGACGAGCCGGGGGCTTACCGAAGACCAGGCGATGAGCTTGATCGTTTCCGGATTCATCGAGCCTATTGTCAAAGAACTGCCGATGGAATACGCCATAGAATTGAACAGGCTTATCGAGCTGGAAATGGAAGGGAGCGTCGGCTAACATGAAAACGATCCTTCTCGACACCAAAAAAAACCAGGAAATAAGCGTCAGCGAAGACACGCAATTCGTCTTGGCGGAAAACCGCGGATCCGAAGACGAATTTTCTCTGAATCTCATTTTCCAAAAGCCCGGCGTGGCTTCCGAGATATTGGGGGTCTTCCACCTGCCTGAAGGCGGGAAAATCCATCTGACCACTTCTTCCAACCATCTGGTTCCGGGAACTTCGTGCCAGACGTACATCAAGGCCGTTTTGAACGAGAAATCGGACTTCGATTACCGAGGAGAAATCCTAATCGCAAAAGAAGCCCAGCAAACGACCGCTTATCTCTGCGACAACGTCCTGGCCGTCGGAGACGACGTCAAAAGAAACTCCCGGCCGACTCTCCGAATCGAGGCGAACGACGTCAAAGCGTCGCACGGCTCCACCACCGGAAGAATAGATCAATCCGAGCTTTATTATCTGGAAAGCCGAGGCATCGGAAAAAGAGAATCCGAAGAGATTATTATCGAAGGATTCTTGGCTGGTCTGATAAGAAAAATCAAAGACGAGGACGTCAGAAAGTTGGTACTGGATAAGATGGGATTAAAAAACGAACCGCTATGAAAAACGTGAGGAAAGATTTTCCGATTTTGGAAAGAAAAATCAACGGCCGCCGATTGGTTTATTTGGACAACGCCGCGACTTCGCAGAAGCCGAAGCAGGTTTTGGAGGCGATCGCCGGATATTATTCGAATCACAACGCCAATATCCACCGGGGATTGCATCTTTTAAGCGAAGAGGCGACCGCTATGTACGAAGAATCCAGGAAAAAGATCGCCGGCTTCATCGGCGCGAACTGTCCAGAAGAATTGATTTTTACCAAAGGAGCCACCGAATCTTTAAATATGGTGGCAACAACGTGGGGCGCCGCCAATTTGAAAAAAGGCGACACAATCCTCTTGGGGGACTTCGAGCACCACAGCAACATGGTTCCGTGGTTGGAAATAGCCGAGAAGACTGGAGCTGAGATCGAATATCTGGAATCGGACGAAAACGGCGAGATTCATCTGGAAGAAGTCGAGAAAAAAATGACCGGCCGGGTGAAATTGATCTCTCTTACCCACGCTTCGAATGTCTTGGGAACGATCGTACCGATAAAAGAGATCTGCGGCCTCGCGACCGAAAAAGGGATTCTCGTATCCGTCGACGGCGCGCAAGCGGCGCCGCATCTTGAAATAAACATGGCCGATCTGGGATGCGATTTTTATTCTTTTTCGGCGCACAAGATGCTCGGGCCTATGGGCGTGGGCGCGCTCTGGGTGAAGAGAGAGATCTTGGAAAGGCTCAATCCATACGAATTCGGAGGCGGCATGATCGACGAGGTTTCTTACCAAAAAGCCACTTATGCGGCTATTCCCGCGAGATTCGAGGCGGGCACGCCGAACGTCGCCGGAACGGTCGGATTCGCCGCAGCCGCGGATTACCTCGAAAAAATAGGAATGGATGATATCAGGCAGCACGAAATCGGATTGAACAAATACCTGTCGGAGAAAATAAAAGAGATCGATGGATTGAAAGTCGTCGGTCCGAAGGAACCGGAAAAAAGGACCGGTTTGGCTTCTTTCTCGATCGCCGGGATCCACGCGCACGACGTCGCTTCCGTTTTGAACGATTACGGTATCGCCGTCAGGGCCGGGCACCATTGCGTGATGCCGTATCACGCCAAAATCGGCCTGACAGGCACGACCAGGGCGAGTTTTTATCTTTACAATACCGAAGAAGAGATCGATCGATTGGTCGAGGGAATAAAAAAAGCCGTGGAGATATTGAGTTGAAATGCAAGACCTTTATCGCGAAGAATTCATGGAGATTTTCCGACACCCCCAGAACAAGGGAAATTTGGAAAACCCGTCGGCCTTTGCCCATAAGAAAAATCCCATGTGCGGAGACTCCTTGGTTCTTCGTTTGAAGATCAGCGGCGGCATTATCGAAGACGCCAAATTCGAAAGCGAAGCGTGCGCGGTCAGCGTTATTTCTTCGTCTATCCTTACGGACTATCTGATCGGAAAAAGCGTCGACGAGGCGAAAAAGATAAACAAAGACCGATTGCTCGAAATGATCGGTTTGAATTTGACCACCAGCCGCGTTTCCTGCGCCACCCTGGTTCTTTACGCCCTGGAAGAGGCGTTGAAAAACTATGAAAAAGAATCCGAATAAAATCACCAAAGATTCGAATCTCGCCCAGGTAGTGTACGAGCATCCGGAAGCGGTGGAGGTATTGCTGGATTACGGGCTTCACTGCATCGGCTGCATGGCGAGCCACTACGATTCGATCGGAATGGGAGCGAAGATCCACGGGCTTTCCGACAAGGAAATCGACGAAATGATCGGAAAAATAAACAAATCGATCCGGTCCGGGAAGTAAAACCAGGGCTTAATCGGTTATCGCCGTCGCGGTTTTGTGCTACAATAGAATCATGGCAAAATTCGTGTGGACAGAAGAATATAGCGTCGGCATTCCGTCGATCGACGAACAGCACCGGCATTTCTTCGATATCGCCAACCGAGTCGTGGAACTGGCGGAAAAAGAGGATATTGGCCGGGAAGAATTGACGACGAGCCTCGGAGAACTCGGAAATTACGCTTTCTACCACTTCAGCACCGAAGAAGGATACTTCTCAAAATTCAATTACGAAGGGGCGGCCATCCATATAAGCGCCCACAACAATTATCGGCGGCAAATGGAAGATTATCTCGGCAGAGTCAGGGAAGAAAACGATCTGAAATCTTTGGCCGTCGTCGTCGCCAACTTCTCGGGCAACTGGCTTCTCGGACATATCCTGGAAATGGACAAGAAATACACCGTGTTCTTCAAAGAAAGCGGAATCATTTGATCCGTCCGATATCGGAAAAATCAGCGGAGCCGAAAACTCCGCTTTTTTGTCGGACATTCCGGAAAAAATGTTATACTTACAATACAGGTCGTCGTTAATCAATAAATCAGAATCCATGAATAAGAAGACTTTAAGGTCGATCATCATTCTCGTTGTGGCGATCGTCGCCTATTTCGGGGCGGTTCTTTGGCTCAGCCGGAATAACTCGGAGCTCAAGGGAACGGTTTCTTACCGCGAACGCATCGCTTTGCCTTCGGGCAGCCAGGTGAAAGTGCAAATCCGCGACGTCTCAAAAGGAGAGATCTTCGCGGAAACGAGCATCACCACGAAAGGAGAAAACGTGCCGATCCCGTTCACGGTTATCTACGACGCTTCCAAAATAGACCCGAGCACCGCTTACGACGTAGTGGCCCAAATCATCGTCGACGGCAAAGAGCGCTGGACCGTCGGCGCGCCGGAGCCGTTCATGGGCGAAGATTCGCAGCCGATCGCGGAGATCGATTTCATGCTGGTGGCTTCGGATCAGGAGCTTTCCATTTTCGACCTCGACGGAAAGAGACTGAAAATGGTCTCTTTCAACGGAAACGCCGCGCCTGCGGAACCGGCTTACACTTTGGAGTTCAACAATACCTTGGTCTCGGCCGTGATCTGCAACAATATCGCCGGAGATTTCACCCTTTCCGACAATACGATTCAAGCATTGCTTACGACCACGGAAAAGATCTGCACGATCCCGGACGGCATCATGGAAGCGGAAGAAGCGTTTAAAGCCATGCTGAGCTCTGGGGCGACGTTGTTTCTCGCCGGCGACACGCTGACGATATCCGACAGCGAAAATATAATGGTTTTTGCCCAATAATTTTTCCGCCGACTCAAAAGGAAGATAAAACCTCCGGCTATGCGGGAGGTTTTGCTTTCTTGGTATAATAAAAATCAATGGATCTTCCCTTTATTTTATCGATAAGTCCGCTCGTTCTTTTTTTGATTCTTCTTCTCGGACTCCGCAAGCCGCTTTCCGAGGTTTCTCTGTGGACCTTGGGCTTGATGATCGTTCTCGCTCTTTTGTACTGGCAGATAGCGCCTGTTTTGTTTTGGGCGTCTTTCGCCAAAGGGATCTTCGTGGCCCTCGATATTTTCTTGATCATCTTCGGCGCCATCTTCTTTCTTGAAGTTTTGAGAAGCCTCGGGGTTATCGGAAGCATCTCTTATTATCTCGAATCCTTTTCCAAGGATTACCGGATACAAACGATCATTCTCGCCTGGTTTTTCGAAAACTTCCTGGAAGGCGCGGCCGGTTTCGGGACCGCCGCCGTCATCGTCGCTCCTTTGCTCATCGGCTTGGGATTGACGCCGATCAAGGCGGTCATTGTTTCGCTTTTGGGGAACAGCACCTCGGTCGCCTTCGGCGCCGCCGGAACGCCGATCAGGATCGGATTCAGCGGGCTCGAGTATCCGGCCATCCCCTAGCTCGCCGCTTGGATCAACTGCATCGGGTTCTTGGTCCCGATTTTCATGCTTTTTACCATCACTGCCGGCAAACCGGACAGAAAAAAACAGATCAAAGAGGCTTTGCCTTTCGCCGTTTGGTCGGGAATCGCCTTTGTCATCCCTTCGGCCCTTGTCGTGCCTTTTGGCCAGGAATTCCCGTCGATTATCGGCGCCGTCATCGGATTGGTGCTCGTGCTGCTGACCACCAAGCTCGGAATTCTAATTCCGAAAAACATCCGATCCGGCGGGTCAGAGGAAAAACCGCAAAGGACGCTTTCTTCTTTCAAAACTTTCTTCCCTTACGCTTTGCTCATCGCGGTTCTGATTCTGGGCAAGATCTTTTTCGGAGAGACCAACATAGGCATTCCTTTCGCCCTTGACCACCAGTTCAATCTTTTCAATCCGGGATTCGCGTTCTTTCTGGCCGGACTACCGATCGCTTTCGCCTGGAGATCGAAAAACAAGAAAATCATTCGGGAACCATTGGGAAAATCCGTCAAAGGATCGATTAACTCCTTTTTGATCATTTCTTGTATTTCCATAGTCGTCCAATTGATGGTTAATTCCGGGATGAACGCAAACGGCATTCCTTCGGCCGTATCTTTGATCGCCAAGAGCTTCGAAACCTCGTTTCTTCCTTTTTGGACGCCGTTTATCAGCGCTTTCGGATGTTTTTTGACCGGAAGCGCCACGGTTTCGAATATCATGTTCGGGAAGTTTCTGGAGATTTCGAGCAAGGCGATCGGTATGGATAGCGCGAAGATACTGGCCCTGGCTCTAGTTGGCGCTTCCGCGGGCAACATGATCGCCTTGGCGGACATGCTCGCGGCCGAAGCCGTTGTCGGGCTAAAAAACCGGGAAAGAGACATCCTTAAAGGAGTGATCGTGCCGTGTCTTGTCTACCTTGTTTTCGTCGGGACTATCGGAATATTGATTATCTGAAAGATTTCACATAAAAAGTTATAATTCAGTCGACTCATGAAAATCTCTGAAGAAAAAAGAGGAGACGAAGGATCGATGGTTAGCGTCAATTTGGGAGCCTTTTGCAACCAGAATTGCGTTTTTTGCCTGGCCGCCGACGGCAAAGAGGTTTATCCGAGATTATCCCGCGACGAAGCCGTCAAAGTTATCGAAAGCTATCTTGACCAGAAAGGCAAAAATTTGCTTCTCACGGGCGGAGAGTCGACCATCCATCCGGATTTCGTGGAAATCATCGGAAAAGTGCTTAAAGACGACCGCGTTCGTTCTTTGAATATCATGACGAACGGAGTCAGGTTGGGAGATAAAAGCTTTTTCGACGCCGTGATCGCGGCCGACTCCAAGAAAAAGATTTCTTTTTCTTTCTCTCTTCACGGCCACAATCCGAAGTTGTCGGAAAGCATCACTCGAGGGCAAAAGGGAGATTTCAAGAAAACTTGCACCGCCATGCATTACGCCATCCAAGGCGGCTATAATGCGGACGTGGCCATCATCATGGTCGAACAGAATTATCGTTATCTTCCCGATTTCGCGAGGTTTATCGTCAATGAGTTTCCGGGAATCGGAGGAGTTTCTTTCGGCTATCCGCTCCTCTTCGGAAACGCGGAAATCAACAAAGATTTCATTTACGCCAAATTCAGCGACATCGCGCCTTATCTTAAAGAAGCCTTGAGTATCCTTCTCGCTAAAGGAATCAGGGCCGTCACCGCGGCCGGAGCGCCGGTACCGCTTTGCGCCATTCCCGGAGTGGAGGAAGTGTCGGTGAGGCCGCTTATCGAATGGCGAAGGCGGTATATCGGAACGGCCACCAGCGGCCTTTTGAATTCTTTGAAAGACGAAGACACCATTATTCCAAAAATCAAACCCGAGCAGTGCGCCGAATGCGTTTTAAACGACGCCTGCGTCGGGGTGCTCAAGTGCTATGCCGATATCTTCGGATCGGACGGCGTCATACCCGTGACGATCGGTAGTTTCCAGGGGCCGATCGTGAAGGGCGACAGCTTGTCCGAATGCCTGCCGAAGCTGGACAAAACCAAGCTGAATCTTATTGTTTTGAGCGGAGGGGGCGATAACACCGGCCTTTATGGGTTTCCCGATGGAAGAATAGGAGTGGTTGTGAGAGAAAATAAAGATCAATCCAAACCGAAGTCGAAAGACCGTCAAAAATCCGTCAAACCGACGAAACCAAAGTCGGTAAAAAAGATCAAAAATAATCGGAAGAAATCCAGCTGATTTTATGCTAATCTAATATCATGCAAAGGAAAACAATCATCGCCGTTCTCCTTATTGTCGTGATCGCGGCTTTGGCCGCATCGATATTCTTAGAAAGACCGCAAGACCGCCAAGCGGCGCAAGACGTCGTAGAAACTTTCGGGGAGCGCTTGCGGAACGTTTCTCTGCTCGAGCCGCAAGATATTTTTGTCGAGAGCGTTCAAGAAAACTACGGGGAGCTGGTTTCGGCTAGATTGATCGGCCGATGGATTAGCGATCCGAAGAACGCGCCGGGCAGGCTGCTTTCGAATCCCTGGCCGCGTCATATCGAAATAACTTCGATCAAAAAGTCTTTGATCAACTCTTACAGAATAAGCGGAGACATCATCGAAGTTGCGGAAGTCGAATTAGGCGAAACCGTTTTGCTTATCAAGCAACCGGTGGAGATCACCGTTGGAAAAACGAACAATGGTTGGAAGATCAATGACTTCAAGGCGTCCGCCTATAAAACGGTACTTCCGAGGAACATATCCGGTAACGTTGCCAGTACTTTCAGCTTTGACTATCCCGCGATTTTGGCCGCCAAATTCATCTATCCAGAAGTATGGCCGCCGACATTGACTTTAAGCGACGAAGATTTCTTTTGTATAGAAACCGCCGCCGCGCCCGACATACCGGAGCGCGTCGCGGAAAAAGTGATCGATGCCAGGGCTTATTGCGTCAAGACTTTGGACGAATTTGACGACGAATCGATCCACACCACCTATACTTATTCCACTTTTCGGGATAATAGAGTCGCCAATCTTCAGTTTGCCTTGCGGTATCCGCGTTGCGAAAATTACGATGATCCGGAAAGAACCGAGTGTTCGCGCGAAAGGCTCGGTTTCGATCTGAATGCGATAATCGCCTCGATCATGACGAGTTTGAGGAATCAATAGGTTAAGCCTCAAGAAGTTATCCACAAGGGAGGTATTGAAGGATTTCGGGGGCTTAATACTATTTAAATAGCTGATGAAGTTGGCGTTAATCAGCTTATACTTGCAGATCATGGTTCGCCCAGATAAAACTTGAGCCTAAAAAACTTGGGGCTGTAAGCGAAGAATACGACGGTGCCAACAACTAATTTAATTTAGAACCGTCGTATTTTTTGTTTTCTCTTTTTTAAGAGCGATGAAGGCTGACTGCGGAACGCAACCATGCTATAATTTATTTATGAAGAAAAAATATTCAAAAATAACGTTTCTCGCCTTGGCGTTTCTGGCGGTCGGTCTGATAGCCTGTTTTTTATATAAAGGGTTCTTGCCCGGAAAAGCCTTGACTCTTGAGAATCACAATATTTCCGAGAACAACGATTTTTTCCGCGTCCGGGCGGAATACCCGCAGTTTCCCAGAGCGAGCCGCGATTTCAATGACAAGATCAAAGAGCTCGTCACCGGGAAAATAGCCGAGTTCAAAAAATCTTCTAACGAATATTGGCAGGCGAGGCGAGAGACCGCTTCGCCCGGAGAAACCGTACCGACCGCTCCGGAAGTGCCTTTCGATTTTATCGCCCATTGGGAACACGATCGGCTTGACGAGAAATACATCAGCGTCGTTTTGAAGATTTATTATTTCTCTGGCGGTGCCCACGGCAATGAAGAGATCCATACTTTCAATTACGATCTGAAGAACCGCCGGGAGATCGGCATCATGGATTTTATCGGTTCCGAAGAAAATCTGCGAGCGATCTCCAACCTGGCCAAAACGCAATTGGCGGCAAGCTTGGAATCAATGGGTTGGAGGAGCACCAGCGACACTTGGTCTATGCTTGACGAAGGCGCGGCTCCGACCTTGGAAAACTACAAAGACTTCACTTTCAACCAGGATGTTCTGACCGTATATTTCCAGAAATACCAAGTGGCTGCCGGAGCGGCCGGAAGCCAGCAGGCGTTCTTCTACAAAGACAATCTCGAAGCGGAGGGAATCAATTTGAATTGGCCGAAATAAATCATCTGGCACAAAGGTCGAAACTACCATCATTCATATGAGTCTTTCCAATCTCGGATTATTCATGATCCTCGTTGCCTGGCTGTGGCAGTTCGTGTCTTTCACGAAAGGCCAGCAGAGGATGCAGTTGGGATTTTTGCTTTTGTACGCTATCGGCGTATTGATGCTTATCTGGAACAACTTGATGACCGGATCGCTCAGCGTGAGCGACTGGCAGGAATTGGCCGTCATCGTCTTGGTTGTTGTTCTGATGTTCAAGCTTAAAAAATAACATTAACCTAAAGCAGCCGGCTCGGCCGGCTGCTTCTTTATCAGATACAATGGATCAATTCATGGAGGCCGCCGTCGAAGAAGCGATTCGAGGGCTTGGCGAAAGGGGAATCCCCATCGGATCGGTTCTCGTGAAAGACGGCAAGATCATCGGCCGAGGGCACAATCGCCGCGTTCAGAAAGGGTCGTCCATCCTTCACGCGGAAATGGACTGCCTCGAATCCGCCGGACGGCTGAAACCCGAAGATTACGCGAAAAGCGTTCTCTACTCGACTCTTTCTCCTTGCGACATGTGCGCGGGAGCGGTCCTCCTTTACAAGATCCCCAAAGTCGTCATCGGCGAGAACGAGAACTTCAAAGGGCCGGAGGAATACCTGCGTTCCCGCGGAGTCGAGGTGACGAATCTTCGCCTCGAAGAATGCAAAAGAATGATGCGGGATTTCATAGACAAGAATCCCGAGTTGTGGAACGAAGACATTAGCGAAGAATAATCGTCTATAAAAAATGAACAAAAAACAATCGAAGATAATTTTGATCGTCTTGGCCGTGGTTCTCGTTGTCGCCGCGGTTTTCGTCTATTATTCCTGCCGCCGGAAAAACGAAGCGGTTTTCTGCACCTTGGATGCCAAACTTTGTCCGGACGGCAGCTATGTCGGCCGGGTGGCGCCGGATTGCGAATTCGCGGCTTGCCCCGGAGAAGAATAGATCCGCTCTTTACCACGACGAGGAGCTGTTTGAAGAGAAAAATGATATAATGGAAACATGAATAACTTAATGATTATCCAGTTTGCCGTTCTTACCGTCGGAACGATTTTCGCCTGGAGCAATTTTTTCAAGGAATTCATTGCTTGGCGCAATAAAAAGATGTGCACGGACGGCTGCGGCGGAGGAGTCAACCCTTTCAAAACTCCTTGTTTCTACGGAGCTTTGTTTTTCGCCACCGCTCTGGTTTTACACTATTTGATCACCCAAGGTTAATCGTCTGACAGATATCTCTTTTGAGAATCTTTGAAGGAAAGTTTTCGATCAAAAGTTTTTGAAATCGTCAAAGCCATCCCGCAAGGAGAAACTTTAAGCTACAAGCGGGTGGCGGAACTCGCCGGCAGGCCGAAAGCTTTTCGGGCGGTCGGTAATATCCTGCATCGTAATTATGACCCTTCGATCCCTTGCCACCGGGTGATAAGAAGCGACGGGACTCCCGGAGGATACAACCGGGGATCTGCGGCCAAAATAAGAAAACTGCGCGAAGAGAAAGACGATCAATTTTGATTGCTGAATTCGCAGCCGCAGTATTTTTGGCGGTAGAATCCGGCTTCGCGGCTGATTTCCGATGCCTTTTTCCAAGAATCTTTTTTGTCCGGACAGATTTCGGCAAAAGCGATGAATTCCGTCTCGGTTTCTTCGGCGATCGTTTTGCCCAGTTGATCGATGTAATGTTCGTTTTTATGAAGGCTGGCGCTCAAGGTGGTGGTAAAAAATCGGATATTCAGGCGTTTGGCCTCGGCCGCGGTTCTCCCGAGCCGTAAGGCGAAGCAAACCGGACATCTTTTGCCTCCTTCGGGCTCTTTTTCTAGTCCGGAGACGGCCTCGTACCAGGCCGCTGGATCGTATCGGTCTTCGATAAACTCCGCTTCATTCTCCAAAGCGAGCTTTTTGGCCGCTTCAAGGCGTTTCCGATATTCCTCTTCCGGATGGATGTTGGAATTGGAATAAAAGACGATCGGCTCGAATCGTTCGCGGAGGATCTTGAGCATCAAAGCTCCGCAAACGGCGCAGCAAACATGGAGCAGGATTTTTGGTTTGGGGACCATGTTATTAACGCTTACTCTATTCTTTATGATAAGATTAAGCAATTATCCATCGATGGATTTTCGGCAAACGCGATTTTTAAGTGTAGTTTCTGTTTTTATGATGGCGGCGACCGCCTTTTTTTTGGTTTCGGAGAACAACCGACAGGCTTCGAAAATCAAATTCAATCTTTCCGGATTCAAGGAAACGATTCCGCCGGAAATGGTTCTCTCCGAAGAAAAAACAGCGGTCGCCATGCCTTTGGCCGTTCCCCAATATATACAAAGATACAGGGCTTCTTGCGAAGTGGCGGCCGCTCGGGCGGCCCTGCTTTATTTCGGGGTTTCGTTTTCGGAAGACGATATGATCGAAGAGATCGGCTGGGAGATCACCCCTCGATATTACGATAAAAACGGAGATCTGGTTTGGGGGAATCCGCAGTCGAAGTACGTGGGATATTACGATCCCGAAAGGATTTATATCGACGGCTACGGAGTCTACAATCAGCCGATTTACGGATTTCTTTCCGAACACGGATTCGGAAAAAGCGTTTCCAAAACAAACTGGAGCATAGACGAGCTCATTTCCTACGTTCGCCAGGGCTATCCGGCGATCGCCTGGGTCTCCGGGGATTTCAAGAAAAAAGCCGTGGGCGTGATGGTTGGCCTGGACGGCGTTAAAAACCCGTGGATTTTCTCGGAACACGCCGTGGTGGTGAGGGGATTCGACGAAAAAAGAGTTTACCTCATGGATCCGGCTCCGGGAGCGGGCTATCGCCAGGTTACCTGGAAAGAGTTCGAAGACGGATTCGGCAACTTGAACAATATGGCGATCGCGATCATTCCCGGAGAAATGGCGGAATTGTAGTCTTTTTTATCCACAATACCTTTGTTGCAAATCCGGTTTCAGGGCGTAAACTGAAAGTCCAAAGTCCTTTGAAAATCTCGAAAGGAGATGAGTTCCGTGGGTCTCGATGCTTTGTGCGAGGGCGCTGTCAATCATTATTTCTGGTGCGCCGGGTGCAAGGAGAAGCATGCGTTTGCGGCAATCCGTTTTACGGGGTCTCGCGCCGAGTTCGTTTTTAGCTTCCCCTCCGGCAGCCGTGAAGGCGATTTGTTCGCGATCGAGCCATACGATGCGAAGAAACACGAAAGCTTGCGGGTTGGTTTTACCCCTCTTCAAATCTATCCGGGAGACGCGTTGCCGGCCCGTTTGCTTCGTAACGACCTGACCGGATTGGCCGGAGGAGTTATCTATCTTTGCCCCGACTGCGTCGCCAAAGGAAGCCTGTCAAAACTGGAAGAGGAATTCATAGAACAAGCGAGATCTCTTCTTATGAAGGAGATCTGCATGTTAGTCTGGATCGGTGTTTTAACGCCCATGGGTATTCCGAAGTCTTTGAGGCTTTCCAAGAAACAAAAGCGGCTTCGGATCGAGAGCATCAAGGCGGTCATCGATAATTTCCGGGCCATCAAGCCGACAGACGCCCCTTATGACCCTAAGTTCATACCCATTTTAGAGAAGTGTCTCAAGCTCTTGGAGCACATTTCTTGAAAACGGTTATAACGAGCGGCCGAGCAATCTCGGCCGTTTTTGTTCTTGTCCCCGAGCTTGCCAGAAACTATAATGAGCTTATGGCGAAAAAAGTGATTCTGACCGGAGACAGGCCGACCGGAAAGCTGCACCTGGGGCACTATATCGGTTCTTTGACGAACCGTTTAAAACTTCAAGACGAAGCCGAAGAATACGTGATGATCGCCGATGCCCAGGCCTTGACCGATAACGCCGATAATCCGGAAAAAGTCAGGCAGAATGTCTTGGAATTGATGCTCGATTATCTGGCGATCGGACTCGACCCGGAGAAAACCGTTTTCTTCGTCCAATCGGCTTTGCCCGAGCTTCCGGAACTCACGGTTTATTTTTTGAACCTGGTCACCTTGGCCAGGCTCCAGCGGAACCCGACGGTCAAAAACGAGATGAAGCAAAAAGGATACGGCGCGAACGTTCCGGCCGGTTTTCTGACTTATCCGATAAGCCAGGCGGCCGACATCTTGGCCTTCAAGGCCGATCTGGTCCCGGTCGGGGAAGACCAGCTGCCGATGATCGAACAGGCGAACGAGATCGCCGACACTTTCAACAGATTCTACGGGCCGGTATTCAAACGCGCCAAGGCTTTGGTTTCTTCGACCGGCCGGCTTCCGGGGATCGACGGCAAAGCGAAAATGTCGAAGTCCCTCGGGAACGCCATTTATCTTTCCGATGCGGAGAAAACCATCAAAGAACAGGTGATGAAGATGTACACCGATCCGCGGCATATCCACGTCGAAGACAAAGGGAAAGTCGAGGGCAACGTCGTTTTTACCTATCTTGACGCTTTCGATCCGGACAAGTCAGCTGTCGGGGCCCTGAAGAGACAATACCGGAAAGGCGGATTGGGAGACGTGGAGATAAAAAAGCGGCTGATCGAGGTTTTGGAAAGCCTGATAAGCCCGATCAGGCAAAAAAGGGAGAAGCTGGCCAAAGATCCAGAGAGAGTGATGTCTATTTTGGAAAAAGGCACCAAAAAAGCCGGGGAAACGACCAGGAAGACCCTGGCCGAGGCCAAAAAGGCGATGAAAATAGACTATTTCCGATAAGCCGGCCGCCTGTTTATTCCGGCGTGCTATAATGCGGGAAAGGTCGTCAACGTCAATTTCGACATGTGCCAGACTTGCGGATGTTCTCCCTGCAAAAAGTGCGGCAGGGAAATAAAAAACGGCGTCTGCAGCGGTTGCGGCAAGAGATCTGACGAATGCGAATGTAAGAGGGAGGGATAAGGTTGTTTTCAGATAGCTGCTTTCCATCCCGCGGTTAAGCCGCGGGATTTTTGTTTCCCGAAGATTTTCGTGTTATGACTTATGGCGAAATGATCGATTTTCGAGTCTTGAAAGAGTCTCCGAAAAGTCGAGCCAGGCTCGGCTTTTTGAAAACGCCGCACGGCGAAATCGAGACCCCGGCCCTGGTCGGAGTGGCCACCCAGGCGACGGTGAAAACCCTGACTTCCGAAGAAGCGAATGAGGCGAAGCTGAAGCTTCTGATTTGCAATACTTATCATCTTCATCTCCGGCCGGGAGAGAAAATCGTTAAAGCGAATGGCGGACTTCACGAGTTCATGAACTGGAATTCCGGCCTGATGACCGATTCCGGCGGTTTCCAGGTGTTCAGCCTCGGGTTCGGACGGGATTTCGGATTGAGCAAGGTTTCGAAATCCGCTTCGAAAGAAACGCTCGAAGAGGGCAGTCAGCCGAGGAATTTGAAAATTACCGGTGACGGCGTATTTTTCAAATCCCATCTCGACGGACGAGAAATATTCTTGGGGCCGAAAGAATCGATCAAGATCCAGGAAGACCTGGGAGCCGACATCATTCTCGCTTTCGACGAATGCCCTCCGCCCATCGCCGGCCGCGAATACGTCTTAAAGTCCCTGGAGCGCACTCATCGCTGGGCCAAGGAATGCCTGCGCGCCAAAAAATCCCAACAAGCCCTTTACGGAATCGTTCAGGGAGGCCGGTTCAAGGATCTGCGGTCGGAATCAGCGCGATTCATCGATTCTCTGGGGTTCGACGGCTACGCCATCGGCGGAGAATTCGGAAGCGATAAGTCGTCCATGATGAAAATGCTCGAAACGGTGAACGCCGAACTCGACGCTTCGAGGCCGAGGCATCTTTTGGGAATCGGATACCTCGAAGACATTCCGAAGATCGTCAAATCCGGCGTGGATACTTTCGACTGCACCGCGCCGACGCATTACGGCCGCCGGGGCATCGCTTTCGTCTCTTCGGGAAAATTGGATCTGAATAAGGCGGCGTTTTTGAAAGACCGAAAACCACTTGACCGGACTTGCGGTTGTCCGGTCTGCGGAGCCTATTCCCGAAGCTATATCAGCCATTTGATCCGCGCCAAAGAAATTTCCGGCTTGAAGCTTCTCACTGTGCATAACCTGTTTTTCTTCAATACTTATATCGAGAAAATAAGGCAGGATATCAAAAAAGGAAGGCTTTGATCGATACGGCCGAACGCTTATAATGAGAACGCTATGGGCTTGATCATGATTTTGGGTCCGATGAAAAGCGGCAAATCATTCGAGATGATCAGTCGCTTTATTCATCTGAAATACACAGCCCTTCCTTATGGTCTCTTCCAGTCGTCGAGAAACGTCCGCAATGAAAATGTTTGGTCCCGGAACGGTCTGTCTCTGGAGGCGATTAAAGTCGACAATCTCGATGCATCTTTAAGGAGAAATTATCGGATTGTCGGCGTTGACGAAATACATATGTTTGCGGAAGAAGAAGTAAAAACTGTCGAGGAGTTGTTGAATCGGGGCACGGACGTCATTGTTTCCGGATTGGACAGCGATTATCGCGGTCGGATGTTTCCGATTATCCGCGGGCTTTTGGAACTCGGTCCGACGGAAGTTCATTATAAAAAAGCGGTTTGCGAAATATGCAAAAGTCCGGATGCGATTTACACGCAAATTTTCAGCGGTGAACAACCGGTTGTCGAAGGACTGCCTCCGGTGGTGCCCGATGACGGGGGATATGTTTACAAATCGGTCTGCCGTAAATGTTTTGTGCGAAAACTCGATCGGATTAGATGAAATTCGAAAAAATTCTGGAACTTTACGATTACCGGTTTCCCGAAAAAGCCGTGGCCCAGTGTCCGGCGAGCCCCAGGGACAGCGCCAAGCTTTTGGTTTACGACCGGAAAACTAAAAAAACCTTTTTCGATGTTTTCCGGAATCTCGGCGATCATCTCCCTTTGAAAGCGGTTCTGGTTTTCAACGAAACCAAGGTGGTTCCGGCGCGGATCTGGGCCAAGAAATCGACCGGCGGAAAGATCCAGCTGCTTTACGTGGGAGAGGAAAAAGGAAAGCTTCGATTCATGGTCGACCGCAAAATCCGTCCGGGAGAGAAAATATTTCTGGATAGCCGGAACTTTTTGACTTTTGCGGGCCAGAAAGAAGGAGTTTGGCTTTTCGAACCGTCTTTTCCGGCGCGAAACATTTTCGGCGTTCTGGAGAAATTCGGAGAAACGCCGATCCCCCCGTATATCAAGCATTCGCCTTTGAAAGAGTCCGAGCTCAAGGAAAAGTACCAGGCGGTTTTCGCGAAAATCCGGGGTTCGGTGGCCGCCCCCACTGCTTCGCTCCATTTTACGAAGAGATTGATGTCGAAACTAGAAAAATCCGGCTTTGACCTGAAATTCATCGTTCTCCACGTCAACCTTGGAACTTTCGCCAAGCTGACGCCGAAGCAAATAGAACACTCGAAACTCCACGAAGAGTTTTACGAGATAGATCCGGAAACGGCGGAATTCCTGAATAAAGCCAAAAAAGAAGGCCGGCCGATCGTCAGCGTCGGTACGACCGTCGCCCGTACGCTCGAATCGGCGAGCGACGCCAAGGGAAGCCTCGTCAAGTTGTCCGGGAAAACGAGTCTTTTCATCAAAGAAGGATATCGGTTCAGATTCGTCGACGGCCTCGTCACCAATTTCCACGTGCCGCAATCGAGCCTTTTGATGCTCGTTTCCGCTTTCGCCGGAAGAAAACGGATCCTCGATTTGTACCGGAAAGCGATCGCCAAAGGATTCAAGATATTCTCTTTCGGAGACGGAATGCTTTTGAAATAACTTGATTCCAGCCGGTTTTGATGATAATGATTCGTTTAGTTCTTGATAAAGGAGGCGAAATCCTTGAAGTTGTTCTTCCTTTTGATGTTATTGACGGGAACGATCGCCGGCCTCGCGGAAAAATGCGCGGAGCTCAAAAACAGGGAGCCCTTGAGAACGATCGCTCCCGTGATCGTCGTTTTTCCGCTCGTGATAGCGATAGTGAAAATGTTTCCGGAGGCGACAACCGATATGGCCGCACCCGACACTTGGCCGGGTTGGATCGCTTCTCTCGCAGTCAGCCTCGCGGGCAATTTCTGGGCGAGCCGCGTTTGCCCCGAATGGCATTTCGATCCGATCGGTTGGGCGAGAGAGCTCGCGAAACGCGTCAAATCGAAAATATCCCGCAAGCGTTGATACGGACGGAGCCAAAAACTCCGTCTTTTTTACGACGATTGCCGGTTCAAATAAGACGCGTTAAGCTTAAAATAATTCAAACTTATATGAAACAGCATCGATTCATCGGCGATTTCGCGCCCGAAGGAAATTACCTGGAGATCCGGGACGAAGAACTCATAAATCAGATGAGAAGCGTCCTCAAGTTAAAGCCCGGAGAAGAAGTGATCTTGGCCGACGGCCGAGGCTCGGAACTCACGGCGACGATCAAGTCTTTCCATCCGAAATTCATCGCTTTGACAGTCGGAGAAAAAAGACAAAACTCGAATGATCCGGCCGCGGCCGTTATTTTGTACTGCTCTTTGCTCAAAAAAGAGAATTTCGAATGGGTGGCGGAAAAAGCGACCGAAACCGGGGCGCGGGGAATCGTTCCCGTGATTTCCGACCGGACGGTCAAGCTAAATCTGAACATCGGCCGTTTGCGGAAAATAGTCAAAGAGGCGGCCGAGCAGTCCGGCCGCGGATTCTTGCCCGAAGTTTCGGAAATCATCGGTTTCGACGAAGCGGTGGAACAGTCCAAAGACAACGAGCTCAATATTTTTTTCGATCCCAAAGGAAAAGCGTTCGAGAAACCCCAGTGGTTTTCGATGTACGGAGAAAAACGGATAGGCGTTTTCATCGGTCCGGAAGGAGGCTGGACCGATAGGGAAATCGCGGCCGCCGCAGCCAACGATTTCCAAATCGTTTCTTTGGGAAAACTTGTTCTGCGGGCGGAAACAGCGGCCATCGTCGCCGTTTATCTCGCGGCTCACTGATTTTACAAAAAAAAGAGAGCGGCCAAAGCCGCCCTTTAATCAACCATCTCCCGCTGCCACCAAGACATCTATCCGGAAAGATCTTTGGTAGCACGATCTATCGATGGTGTAGCCGTTTTTCTCGATCCAGGCAAGGACGCGTTTCTGTTCTTCGGGAGAATTGCCCCAGATATAACCGGGGCTCTTGTGCGCTTTTGTTTCGCATTCCCGGCATCGGAGCCGGCAGAAATCTATGAGGTCGAGCGCTTTTTCTCCTTTGAGGCTCCTGAACATCTGGATTCTTTTCAGGGCGCCGCGCGGAAGAACGTGGTGACCGATGAGTTCTTTGTCGGTCGCTCCGCAATCTTCGCAGCGATGCCCTTTTAGAGAAGTCCTCCTGTCGACTACCAAGCTCCAGTACAATCTTTGGATTCTCCATGAGCTGTCTTTGGTAATCGCCTCCCTGCGGGACGATTAAGGTTCTGTTTCCATTATAGCCCGATTACCGCTTTAGCTGCACAAGTGGATAACTCCGGCGTTTGCCGTATCGGAAAACAAAAGGTAAAATGAATCAAACCACATATTTATCAAGAGAACGGCGAGAGTCCTGGCTCTACGACCCGTCGACAACTTGCCGGAGTTCGGCAAAGTGCCAAATCCAGCCCTTCGAGGGAAGATAAACTTTAGCCAAAAGCCTTCTCGCGAGGCTGTTTATTTTTATCATGCCAAAAGAATTTTCCGTTTATTCGGTAGAAAGCGTCACCTCCGGCCATCCGGACAAAATTTGCGACCAGATATCCGACGCCATTCTTGACGAATGCCTCAGAGAAGACCCCGAAAGCCGCGTGGCCGTCGAATCTTTCGGCGGACACGGTTTGATCGTCGTCGGCGGAGAAGTGACGAGCAAAGCGAAAGTCGATTACAAAAAAATCGCGCTCGAAGTATATCGCGGCATAGGTTACGAGGATGATCCGGAAGTGATCGTGAATATCGTCACCCAGTCTTCGGACATCGCCTTGGGCGTGGACACGGGCGGCGCCGGAGACCAGGGAATAATGTACGGCTATGCCACCGACGAAACCCCGGAATTCTTGCCGAAAGGAGTGGTCCTGGCCCACAAACTTACCTTTGGCCTGGAAAGAATGAGGAAATCCGCGGAAGTCGGATGGCTCTTGCCGGACGGCAAAGCCCAGGTGACGATTTCTTCCGGCGAGACCACGGCCGTTTTGGTGAGCGCGAGCCACCAGGAAAGCGTTTCTCACGAAGAAATCCGGCAAACGCTTAAAAACAAACTGATCATTCCGATTGTCGGCGACATTCCCGACGAGCGCATACTGGTCAATCCGACCGGGAAATTCGTCAAAGCCGGATTCGAGGCCGACACCGGGCTGACCGGCCGGAAAATCATGGTCGATACCTACGGCGGCGTCATGCCGCACGGCGGAGGATGCTTTTCCGGAAAAGACGCCACCAAAGTCGACAGGTCGGCCGCGTACATGTGCCGTTTTGCGGCCAAGAACATCGTCGCCGCCGGGCTTTCCCGGAATTGCGTCGTTTCCGTGGCTTACGCCATCGGCCGGGCCGAACCCTTGATGCTCGAAGCGACCGGAGACGACGATAAAGACCTGACGGAGGTTTTGAAGCGTCATTTCGATTTCCGTCCGAGGGCGATCATCGAGAGGCTTGGCCTTAAAAAGCCGATTTACCGCGAGACGTCCGTCTACGGGCATTTCGGAAAAGAAAATCTGCCGTGGGAGCGGATTATCGATTTGGATCGATTGTGATATAATTATTTCATAGAGCCTTGCTTATTTTCTGCGATGATTTTCTCGAGCGGCGATTGGTTCACCGGCTCGCTTTATAAAAGGTCGCAATAAAAAAATCAATCAATGGCAGTCGTCAAAAAGAAAATCTGGCCGCAGTATTTCGAACTGGTCAATTCCGGCAAGAAAAGATTCGAACTCCGCTTGGCTGATTTCAAGATCAAAGAAGGCGATACCCTGGTGCTCGAGGAATGGGATCCCCAGCAAAAGAGGTTGACCGGCCGGAAAATCACCAAGAAGGTCACTTATGTTTTGAAGTTCGATTTGGACGATTTCGGGCAGAAAAAGGAAATTTTGAAAGACGGGCTGTACGCGATCCAGTTTTGACGCCTGCCGGCCGCAAGCGAAGTTCGCTTTCGGCTTTGCAATCCATGCAAAAAAACATCATTTGGGTAATCGTCGTCATTGTCGCGGTTGTCGTAATCTATTACGCTTACGGCTTCCTGAAGAACGGTTCGTTGCCGGAGACGCCGGCGGGGACGCCTTTGACCACCGGCTCCGGAAACGCTTCCGAAGTGCTCATATCGAATTTCTCCTTCGAACCGAAGGAGCTGACGATCAGCCGGGGAACGACCGTTAGGTGGACGAATAGGGACAACGTGAATCATCCGATCGTAAGCGACGAGGGCGTGTTCCAGAGCGGCGCCCTTATGCCGGGAGGAACGTTCGAATTCGCTTTCGATTCGGCCGGAGAGTTCTCTTATTATTGCTCCGTTCATCCGTGGATGACCGGGAAAATCATCGTCGAATAACCAGCTTCAAAAAAGATGGGAAAAAACATCACCGCCGTCGCCATCATCGTTCTCGCGATCGTCCTGGTGTTAATGATCGGTTCTTATTATCGGAGCAGATTGGGTCTCGAGACTCCGTCCGGAAGCGTTTCCACGACTCCGGAGGGAATCAATCTGCCGGAAGGATTCAAGATGTCGGTTTTCGCCGAGGATCTCATTGCTCCGCGGGTCCTCGCCTTTGACCCGAATGGCGTTCTTTTGACGAGCATCACTTCGACCGGAGAAATCGTCGCCTTGCCGTCAGAAAATCCGGACGATCCGGTGGCGGAAAAAACCGTTATTCTGGCTTCGGGCCTGAACAAACCCCACGGCCTGGCGTTTTATTGCAAAGATTCCTGCAAGCTTTACGTCGCCGAGACGGACAGCGTTTCCGTCTTCGATTACGACGCCGTTAATCTTAAGCTGTCCAACAAGCAAAAGATCATCGATCTTCCGGGAGGAGGCCAGCACTTCACGAGGACCCTGCTTGTTCTGCCTTCGGATTCCGGAGACAGACTGCTCGTCGCTTTGGGTTCGGATTGCAACGTTTGTGACGAATCCGACTGGCGGCGGGCGAGCATTTTGTCGGCCGACATGGACGGCAAAGACCTGAAGACTTTCGCTTCGGGGCTCCGCAATTCCGTTTTTATGGCTTTGGAGCCGCAAAGCGGCAAGGTTTTCGCCACCGAAAACGGACGCGACCTCTTGGGAGACGATATTCCGCCCGATGAAATCAACATCATCGAAGAAGGGAAGAATTACGGTTGGCCGATCTGCTACGGAAAGAACATCCATGACACGGACTTCGACAAGAACGTCTATATTGCCGATCCCTGTCGTGACAAAATAGCGAGCCACATCGATATCCAGGCGCATTCCGCTCCTTTGGGGCTCGCTTTCATTCCGGACAATTGGCCGAGCGAATATCGGAACGATCTGTTCGTTTCTCTCCACGGGTCGTGGAACAGGTCGGTTCCGACCGGCTATAAAGTTACGAGATTTTCTTTGGATGCCGGCGGCCTTTATTCGGGAAGCAAGCCGGAACAAGTCGATTTTATCACCGGTTGGCTTGATGCTGACGGAAAAGTTTCGGGCAGGCCCACGGGTATCGCCTTCGATCCTTACGGCAACATGTTCGTCGCCGACGACCGGGCCGGAGTGATTTACAAAATCGTTCCCCATTCTGACCGATGATCCGGCGCCGTTTTGAACCCTCTTATGCTATAATTTGATCAATAAAGGTCGCTTAATAAACTTTATGTAATGAAAACTTTAAGTTGGATTGCCTGGATTCTAGTGGTTATAGGCGCTATCAACTGGGGATTGTACGGTCTGTTCGGAATGAATCTGGTTATGGCGATTTTCGGTTCCATGCCGATAGTGGAAAAGGTTGTCTATATCTTGGTCGGAATCTCCGGTATCTGGATGATTTTCGACAAGATGCAAAAGTCGTAGTTCTGCGGCTTTTTCGAAATCCCTCGCTTCGGCGGGGGATTTTTTGGCGTTATAATGAAAAAAACATGATCGTCAAATCGAAAGTCCTAGCCGGTTCTTCCAAGGCCGGAGTCGAGCGCCGATCCGACGTTCTGATCGTCAAAACGAGATCCAAAGCCGAAGCGGGCCAAGCCAACGCCGAAGCCTTGAAGCTCCTGGCCCGGCATTTCCGGGTTCCGGTTTCGGATCTGAAGATCCTCAAAGGATCGAGGTCCAAAAACAAGATTATCAAGATCAGAGAAAGCTGAGCTGTCAGGTTGGGCCGCGGATTTTGACTCCGCGGGCTTTTGACCCTATAAATAACTGTCGCCAGGTTTTTGAAAACCGAAGAAAGGAGGCGGTAATATGGCGCGGGATCTCGCGGCCACGGTCGCGGCCGACGTGACTAAGGTCAAAAAAGCGGCCACTGTCTTGATCGAAGAGGATGGTGGGATATTCGGCTATCGAATAACCAACGAGGCCAATATGCTTTCTTCGGCACAGGGTTTGATCGCGGTGATCGGTCCGACACCGGATTTCGACAAGGCGGTTCTTGCGGAGATAGGGATTGGGCATACAAAGCCGTACGGAGAGATGCATCATATTCGTCTCGAAGACGGCTCCGAAGCCAGGGTTTTGCGTCGGCAGACTCGTTTCCAAATGAGTCTTGAGCAGTATAACGAGGCAGCCGCTCTTATCTTTGTCGGTATGGGTCAAGTGGCGTATGAGCGAACTAAAAAATGGCGTTTTACCACTTGGACCAATGAAAAGATGTCCCATGTCCGCTCGAGCAAATCGGGACGCAAAGTGATCCGTTTCAGGAAAGATTATGAGATGGTCAAGGGCATCCGTTTCAGCGTCTTAATCGGATTTGCACCGCTCATCGCTGATCTGCTCTGGGCCGAGAAGAGATCGTTTCGGGATTACTATGTCGGTCTCGGACAGGTGATCGATATGAGATTGGCGCCGTACCGGCGGAACGGATACAGCCGTCTCTTCAATACGCTGCTTGGAGCAAAGGATCTGATAGATATCGTCGAATCCCGCGATTTCCTTAAACCGGCTTATCGTCGCTCACAAGCGCTCGAATTCTTGCCGAAGGGCGATCAGCATCCGCTTTATTACGAAATCGCCAAAGATGTCTTCGGTCATGATTTTTCCAAGGTCCCGGAGGAAATCCAGATCATGAAAGCCGGTCTTCCGGACCCCGAACAGAGAATCTCTCCGGAGATCTATTGCCGCGGTATAAGCACCTTTGCCGAGGCAAAGGATAATATGGTCTTTGAGGTTTCGTGGCGGCGTTCTTGAGCGCTCGACAACATTGTTGTCGGGCGCTTATTCTATCTATAATCATTCCATGGAAGTTTATAAGACTTTGAACGATAAAATCGCCGCGGCCGTAAAGGCCGGCCGGATCGCCGTCATTCCGACGGACACGATTTACGGTATCGTCGGTTCGGCGCTTCGGCCGGAGACCGTGGAAAAGATCTATCGCCTGCGGAAAAGGAACAGGACAAAGCCGATGATCATTTTGATCGGCGAGCTGAAACAGCTTTCTCTTTTCGGAATAAAACTTGATTTAGAAACAAAGAAAAAACTCGATTGTTTCTGGCCGGGAAAAACGAGCATTATTCTTCCTTGTCCCTCTGCGAAGTTCCGGTATCTCCATCGAGGCAAGCGAACTCTGGCTTTCCGTTTACCCGCTTTGAAGTCCCTGTCGAAGTTTTTACAGAAAACCGGACCGTTGGTCGCTCCGAGCGCCAATATCGAAGGAATGCCTCCGGCTCAAAACATCGACGAAGCCAAAAAATATTTCGGCGACAAGGTCGATTTTTACGTCGACCAAGGCCGAAGGCAAGGCAAACCTTCGGCTTTGATAGATTTGTCCGGAAAAACAATTAAAGTTTTGAGGCCCGGACCGAAGAAAACATCATGATCGAAGGCATTTTTCCGATTTACAAAGAAAAAGGCCCGACTTCCAACAGGACGATCCAGGAATTGAAAAAGATCGTCGGAAAAAGCAAGATCGGCCACGCCGGCACCCTGGACCCGCTGGCCGAAGGCGTGCTCGTGGTCGCGATCGGCCGCAAATTCACCAAGGAGATCCACAAAGAAGAGGCCAAAGAAAAAGAATACTTGGCCGTTGTCCGGCTCGGCGCGACGAGCGATACCGACGACGAAGAAGGAGCGAAGACTCTTTGCGAAATAAAGCGAAGGCCGTCGATTCTCGGAATCCGCCGGGCCATCGGGAAATTCGTCGGCGAGATCGAGCAAAAGCCGCCGGTATTTTCCGCGGTCAAAATCAAAGGTGAAGAAGCTTACAAGCGAGCGAGGCGGGGAGAGCGTCCGGAAATGAAAGCCCGTAAAGCTGAAATCAAGAAAATCAAAATCGTTTCTTATCGTTGGCCTGATCTGAAAATCCGGGTTATTACCGGACCGGGAGTCTATATTCGTTCGCTCGCGAGGGACTTGGGCGAGACGCTCGGCACGGGCGGTTATCTCCGAGCCCTTGTCCGGACAAGGGTCGGTAATTTTTCCGCCAAGAAATCGTTCACCGTTTCCGAATTCAAAGAAAAACTGGAAAATGGTAAGATCAAACAAAGAAACCTTTCCTAAAGGCCGTCAATAAAAAACATTTTTATGGAACAAATCACCATCGTCGGCGCCGGCCAGATCGGCCAAGCAGTCGGCAAAATATTGATCGATAAAGAATACCACGTCGAATTCTGGGACAGCGCTCCCGGAAAAGTGAAAAACCAGTCCAAGCTCGAGGATATCATCCCGGATTCGGAGCTGATCTTCCTCTGCGTGCCTTCGCGGGCCTTGCGGCAGGCGATCGCCTCTGTCAAGCCCTATTTCTCTTCGAAAAACATCTTGGTTTGCTTTTCCAAGGGCATGGAGGCGGACACTTCCAATTTTTCTCACGAAACAATCGAGGAAACGGCAAGCGTGACGCCTTACGCTCTTTTCGGAGGCCCGATGATCGCCGAAACATTGCGTCGGGGAGGCGCCGGCTGCGTCGCTTCGAAATCCGAGGACGTTTTCAAGAAAATAAGCATGGCTTTCGACAGGTCGCCGGTCTACGTCGATTATTCGAGGGACGTTTTGGGCGTCGCCGCCTGCGGAGTTTTGAAAAACATCTACGCCTTGGGCTTGGGCGTTGCCGACGGATTGGGCTTGGGAGAAAACATCAGGGGCTGGCTCGCCTCGGCGGCCATCAAGGAAATGGCGGAAATCGTGACTCTTTTGGGAGGAGAAAAGAAAACAAGCCAAGGCGTCGCCGGTGTCGGAGACTTTATGGCCACGGCCTATTCTCCGAATTCGGACAACCGCCAAACCGGCGAAGCGCTCGTCAAAACCGGAAAATTGAACGCCGCTTCGGAAAGCGTGTCTTCGATCGGGCCGATGACGAGAAGGATCGGCAACAAAGTGGGGGATTTCAAGTTTTTCCACAAGATCAGCGAAATCGTCTTGGCCGGAGAAAAACCGAAAATCGGGATCAAGGAATTCTTGGCCACGGCCTCGGAATATTCGATCGACAATGATTAGCATCGACGACTTCAAAAAAATCGAATTGAAAACGGCGAAAATAATCCGGGCCGAACGCGTGGAAGGATCGGAAAAACTATTGAAGCTCCGGGTGACGCTCGGCGACGAAGAAAGGCAGATAGTCGCCGGCATCGGAAAATATTACGAACCCGATGATCTGGTTTCCAAAAATATCGTCATCGTCGCCAATCTCGAGCCTAAAACCCTGGCCGGCGAGGAAAGCCAGGGAATGCTTTTGGCGGCCACGGACAGCGTAAGCGGAGAACCGGTGATCATCTCTCCGGTCAAAGAAACGGCAACCGGATCGATCATCAAATAACCATGGTTCTTCTGTCCCATGCCGTTGTCGGAGCCGCCATCGGCGTCGCCGTAAAGAATTCTCTTTGGAGTTTTTTGATCGGCATCTTGAGCCACCACTTGATGGATTCTTTTCCGCATATCGATTACGGCAGCCAGCTGATCAAGGAGTCCGGCCCGAGATTCCTGGGACAGAAGCCGAAACTCAAACCCGATTCTCCGCGGAAATTCGACGAAACCTTTTGGAAGATCCTTTTCGTCGATTTTTCCGTGGCCTGGACGGTTTTTCTGTGGATTTTCTACCGTTTGCCGGAAAATTTGTGGCTGTCGGTTTTCTTCGGCGCTTTGGGAGCGTTGCTTCCGGATGTCATCGCTTTTTATCCGCCGTTCGTCAAAGCCGCGACGCGGAAATACAAATGGGCGGCTTTTATCGCGGAAATACATTCGGTCTTCCACTGGGCTTTGCCGATCAAATCGCTTTTCTGGGGATTTTTCTGGCAGATCGCTTTCACGGCATCGGCTTTGGGTTATATAGCGCGGTTCATCCGTTGATCGGTCGCCCGTCGAAGCGATAAATGGTAGAATAAAAGCATCATGAAAAGAATTCTATCCATTGTCATCAAGATCGTCATCGCCGTCGCTGTTTTTAGTTTGGCGGTCATTTACATTCCCAAGCTGTTCGGCCAAGGCGGATTGAGCATCTTCACTCCGAGAAAAAGCGAAAGCGGGAATGTCGTCGTGCGCGAGCCCGCGGCCAATAGCTTGAAATCTTTGCCTTTTTCCGTAAAGGGAGAAGCTCGGGTTTTCGAGAACATGATCGCTTATGAGCTTCGCGACGCGGCCGACGGCTTTGTCTTAAACGAGGGTAACGCTTACGCGAACGCGCCTGATGTCGGCCAATTCGGCCCGTTTTCCATCGAAATCAAAAGCCTGCGCCGTTTGCCGATGGACGGCGGCGTCATCCTCGAAGTTTTCAATTATTCGGCCAAGGACGGTTCGCGGGAAAATCAGGTAGTTATTCCTCTTAAATTGGCCAAGCAGGATTTTCAGACGCTCCAGGTGTTTTTCGGAAAGCAGGGGGTTTCCGAAGCGGACTGCATGACCATGGCGGCGGTCCCAAGGATCGTCCCGAGAACTTCGGCTCCGGCGCGGGAAAGTTTGGAATTCCTATTGGAGGGGCCGACGAGGACCGAATACGACGAAGGCTATTACACCAATCTGAATCCGGACGTCAAAATCCAGCGCCTCGCGATCGAGAACGGCTTGGCCGAAGTCGATTTTGACGAGACGCTCGAAGGAAGCGTCGGCGGTTCTTGCCGGGTAACGGCCATCAGGTCGCAAATCATCCAAACTTTGAAACAGTTTCCGACCGTCGAAAACGTGATCATTTCCATCGACGGCCGGACCGAAGACATTCTCCAGCCGTAATCAAACCGGTCGAAACCGGCTTGGACGAATGTCGATATGATATAATAGAAAAAAACAAAATAAACATGGCCAAAAAAGAAAAAGTCGTTGTTTTAAACAAACCGGAAACAAGGCGGAAGATCCTCGTCGGAGTCTTGGTCGCGCTTGTCGTCATTATTCCGTTCGTATATTGGAAAGGATGGAGTAAGCTTCAGACGGCTTTCGACTCAATCATGGTGGAGCGGACGGTCAAGAACTTCTATCGGGATTTCGCCGAACAGATAAACACGAACGAGGCTTGGGAGGATTTTATCGAGCAATACCTTTCTAAAACCGCCGAAATCCTGATGACCGGACGGGCTTCGAGATTGATTTACGACGCCGAACACGGCAGCCAGCACGTCTTCAAGTTCACTTCGCCGGTGGGAACCAAAATCTATAAGCTCGAGGATCTGATGGCTTATGTCTTGGCCGACGCCACTTACGAAGAGAGTTTGATCGGCGGCGAGCCGCAGGATTTTGTCATGGAAAAGTTCCTTACCCTCGAAAAAATCAACAACGAGTGGAGAATAACCGCCGATGCGGATCGAACGGCGAGTTTCAACGAATATCTCGGAAACTTAAATTAACATGACCAAGTACAATAAAATTTGTCTCTCGCTCGGCCTTTTGTTCGTTTTAGCTTTTGCCGGTGCGGACTTGAAAACTGCCAAGGCCGATTATGTAGATTACGTGAATGGTAGAGAAGTTTTAGTGCAATACGATTGGGATACTGGAAAATTGGACCTTATCGATGTTAGTACTGGTTCGACCATCGCAAATGATTTAGATTTTACGCAGGATGATAATGGCCGAGGAGTGCCGGTCGGTGGATACGATATTGAGCCACCAGAAAGAGAAGAAACACTTGGCATTACAGATTCTTCGGAAAGAGCTGAAGAATATTCTTGCTCGCAAGTCGGAGTCTGCGGCACTACGGTCATCGGTTATAATTCTAATCCCCAAAATCCGAATTACGCGTTATATAGCGCTACGAATACTCGAGAAATAGTAACCGTTTTTCTTAGGCATTCCGGTCAATCCCAAGGCAATCAAGCTTGGGACGACGCAGAGGATGACGCAGCTTCATTGATCGAGAAATATGGCATTAATGAAAATTCTGTTCTAGATTCTAAGACTGTGAATGATATATTAAGGGACCTTGGAGCTAATTTTAAAGTGGATGATAATATCGATTCTGTATCCCGAAAAGAATTACTTGAGGCTCTCGCGCAAGCCGGCCAAAACGGCAGTGAACCGGGGGGGTCACCAGACGAAGAGGAAGAAGAATGGACTCCACCGGAAACCGGGCCTTTTGTCTCGATTTTGGAATGTTCGTTCACGGCCACGCCTGCGGAAATCCTCTACAGTAAATCAAGCCGGTTGAGATGGAATTGCAATCGAGCCGATACTTGCTCGATCAGTGATGAAACGGGCGTAGTTGTAAGGTCGTCGATCACGACCATGTCTGGAGAAGTCCAGGTTTCTCCGCTCAAAACCACGCGCTATTATCTGAATTGTTCCGATAACAAATCTTGGGAAACTCTGGTAAGAGTTTTCAGCAGCGGAATACAGTAAGGTAAGCTGAAGGTAAAAACCCCGTGCATCGGTACGGGGTTTTTGTATAAAAAAATAGAACGCTCCAGGAGCGTTCTAAAAGTGCTTATCGATGAATTCCTGGATCTCCGGGCGTGTCTTCCTCCAGGTTAATAGGAGAAGAATGGGCCCAGAAACCATCATCGCTGGCGTCGGCATAAAGCGACCGACGCCGATGTAACGGGTTTGGAACATCACCAGGCCTAAAGCATTGAAGAATAACCAGGATATCAATTCGACGCTCAAACAAACCCCAACGATAAATACGATTCTTCTTATTACTTTCAAGGTTCTACCTCCTTTTAGTCTTATAAATTAATTATAACACATTATAACATTTATGTCAAACACAAAAAACATAGGAATTATGCTATTATTTAGCGTAAGAAATGCCTCAAAAATTCATTATCAAAGGCGGAAATCGGCTTGAAGGAGAGGTTAGGGTCCGCGGCGCCAAAAACTCCGTGAGCAAGCTTTTGATCGCCAGTCTTTTGACCGAAGACGAAGTTAAATTGACAAACGTCCCCCTGAACCAGGAAACGGAAATCTCTTTGGAGCTTTGCGAAAGCATCGGTTCGATCGTAAAGCGCGAAGCGGACACGATCACTATCAAAACCCCGGATATCAAGAATTACCGCGTCAAAGAGTTGTCGAGAAAAAACCGCATTCCCATTCTGGCGCTCGGACCGCTTCTCGTAAGGGCCGGAGAAGCCGAAGTGCCGATGGTGGGCGGAGACAAGATCGGCCCCCGGCCCATAGATTTCCACATCGCTTCTTTGGAAAAGCTCGGAGCGAAAATAGAAATGAACGAATCGACCATCGTCGCCAAAGCCAGAACCTGTCTCTGCGGAGCGGACATTGTTTTGCCGTATCCGAGCGTAGGCGCCACGGAAAACTCCATTTTGGCCGCGGTTCTCGCCAAAGGCAGGACGACGATCGTGAACGCCGCCACCGAGCCGGAAATCATCGACATGATAAAAATGCTCCAGAACATGGGAGCGATCATCGAACTCGGAGCGAACCGGACGGTCTATATCGACGGCGTCGAACGCCTCCACGGCGTGGAACATCGGCTCATACCCGACAGGCTCGAAGCGGTTTCTTTCGCGGTCATGGCTCTCGCGACAAACGGAAACATTTTGGTTCGCGATGCGGTCCAGGAGCATCTGATCGCTTTTTTGAACGCGGTGAGAAGAATGGGCGCAAAGTACGAAGTCGAACCCGAAGACGGCATCAGGTTTTACCGGAATGGAGAACTGAAAGCGACGAATATCGAAACCGACACCTATCCCGGATTCGCCACCGATTGGCAGCAGCCGACGGCCGTGCTTTTGACGCAGGCGAGAGGGACGTCGGTGATCCACGAAACCGTCTACGAAGACCGGTTCGGCTACGCCGAAGATTTGAACAAAATGGGCGCGAAAATCAGCGTTGAAACAAAATGCCTCGGGATATTGCCTTGCCGTTTCCAGGGCAAGGACTACAAGCACAGCGCCGTGATCCAGGGGCCGACTTTGCTCAAGGCGGCCGACATTTCCATGCGGGACATCAGGGCCGGCATGGCCCAGGTGATCGCCGCCTTGATCGCTCGTGGCGTGTCCGAAGTTTCCGGAGTGGAGCACATCGACCGGGGTTACGAAAAAATAGACGAAAGGATAAAAGAGCTCGGCGGCGACATCAAAAGAATCGGTTAAGCGCAAGATGACGAAGCAAGAAGCCAAAGAGCGCATCGAAAAGCTCAAAAAAGAAATCAATCGGGACCGCTACGCTTACCACGTCCTCGACAAATCCCTGATTCCGGACGAGGTTTTGGATTCCTTGAAAAAAGAGCTTTTCGACCTGGAGCTCCAATATCCGGAATTCGTCACGCCGGATTCGCCGACGCAAAGAGTGGCCGGAGAACCCCTCAAGGAGTTCCGGAAAGTTCCGCACGAGCGGCCGATGATTTCTTTCAACGACGCTTTTTCCGAGAAAGACATGGAAGATTGGCTCGACAGGCTCGAGAATTATTTGAAAAAGAAAATCGACAGGGAATTCTTCTGCGAACTGAAGCTCGACGGATTGTCGGTGGAGCTCGTCTACGACAACGGAGTTTTTGTTCGGGGTTCGACGAGGGGCGACGGCCTGGTCGGCGAAGACGTCACCCAGAACTTGAGAACCATCGAAGACATTCCCTTGAAGCTCGAAGGCGATTACCCGAAACATTTGGTGGTCCGCGGAGAAGTGATTCTGAGCAAAAAAGAATTCGAACGGATCAACAAGGAGCAGAAAAAGAAAGGCGAGAAGCTTTACGCCAATCCGCGGAACATCGCCTCGGGTTCGGTCCGTCAGCTCGATCCGAAAATCACCGCTTCGAGAAACATGGATTCTTTCCAATACGACATCGTGGTGGGCCGGGAAACCAAAACCCACGCCGAAGAGCACGCGCTTTTGAAAAAATGGGGGTTCAACGTCAATCCGGAAAGCAAACTTACCCGTTCGCTCGAAGAAGTTTTCGATTTCCACCGGCGCTGGGGCGATCCGATCGCCCGGGAAAAACTGGATTACGAGATCGACGGCATCGTCGTCATCGTGAACCAGAACAAGGTTTTCGAAGAAGCCGGAGTCATCGGCAAGGCTTCGCGGGCGACCATCGCCTACAAGTTTTCTCCGAAAGAGGCGACGACCATCGTCGAAGACATCAGAGTCCAGGTCGGCCGCACCGGGAACCTGACGCCGGTCGCGGTGATGAAACCGGTCTCGGTCGGCGGAACGACCATCACCCACGCCACGCTCCATAACATGGACCAGATCGAAAAACTCGACCTGAAGATCGGGGATACGGTGGTGGTTAGCCGGGCCGGAGACGTCATTCCCCAGATCACCAAGGTTTTCAAGGAATTGCGGACCGGAAAGGAAAGATCCTTCAAAATGCCTGAAACGTGTCCGGTGGACGGCTCGCCCGTAATCAAAACCGGAGTCTTTTACCGTTGCTCCAACCCCAAATGCGGCGCTAGGAACAGGCGGGAAATAAGGCATTTCGTTTCCAAGGCGGCTTTCAACATCGAAGGCCTTGGCCCGAAAATCATCGACCGGTTCATGGACGAAGGCTTGATCTCGGACGCGGCCGACATTTGGAGCCTCCAAAAAGGCGACATCGCCTCGCTCGAGAAGTTCGGGGAAAAATCCGCCGATAATCTGATCAATGAAATTGAAGCCAGAAAAAAAGTGGGGCTGGCGAGATTCATTTATTCTTTGGGAATCTTGCATGTAGGCGAGGAAACGGCGAACACCCTGGCCAAAGACATGGCGAAAAAGAGCGGAAAAAAGACTTTCAAGCCCGGAGAAGCGACCGGAATCTTGGAGTCCTTGTCCAAAGAAGAACTCGAGGAACTGCCGGATATCGGCCCCAAGGTGGCGGAAAGCTTTTATTCCTGGTTCAAGGATAAAAGAAACATCCACTTGTTGGAAAAATTGGACAAGTCGGGAATAGAAATCCGGTTGGAAACTCCGGCTTCGGGGAAATTGAGCGGCAAGACTTTTGTCTTGACCGGAACGCTCGAGACGATGTCCCGGGAACAGGCCAAAGAAAAGATCCGCGCTTTGGGAGGGGATATATCGGAATCTGTCGGCTCGAAAACGGATTATCTTGTCGCGGGTATCGATCCGGGATCGAAATATAACAGAGCGAAAGAAATCGGCGTGAAAATCTTAGACGAGAAAGAGTTCTTGAGGCTGATATAAAACTTAAGAATAGTTGTCTTTTGGTGTATGATAAAATCTAACGCTTTATTTTCTATGATTTTCAAAGATCCCCATATCCAAAAAACGATCGAACTTCTGAAAGAGCCGAAAAAGCTTTATTGGGGCATGCTCGCCGCCGTTGTTTCCGCCGGAATGACCGCTCTCATTCCTTTGATTTACGGCCGTTCGATCGACATCGCCGTTCAGCCGGAATCCGATCTTCTCTTTATCATCGGACTGCTCGTTTTGTGGTTTATTCTGTCTTTGGTCGCCGACGGGCTTTCGAGGTACAGCGTCAGGCAATCTTACGAGGTGGCGATGGATTTGACGAACAGGCTCCTCGTGAAGATTTTCCGCCACCTGAACGATCTGCCGATCAAGTTCCACAAGGAAATGAAAATGGGAAAGATCATGCGCCGGGTGGACCGGGGAGTGGAAGATCTTTCCAATATGATAGAAAAATCTCTTTTCGCTTTTTTCCCGTCGGTCATCTCATGCGTCGTCGCCATCGCCATTCTCTTTTTCGTGGAATGGCGGCTGGCTTCGATTCTCACGGTTTCGAGCCTGGTCTACGTCTGGATCACTTTCGTCTACACGAAAAACATCGTCAAGAAGCAGAAGGAAATGCACCGCGGTTGGGAAAAAGCCTACGGGGACCTGTGGGATTCGGTTTTGAACGTCCAAGCGGTCAAGGCGGCCGTGGCCGAGGAGTTCGAAGAAAAAAGGAATTTGAAGAATTTCATTGCCGCCGGAGGAGTTTATATCAAATGGCGGAATATATGGCAGGAAATGGCCATGTGGCAAAAGATAGTTTTTTCCTTGGGATTCGTTTCGGTGTTCGGGTTGGGAATAATCATGCTCCGGTCCGGAGAGCTTTCCGCGGGCAATTTGGTGATGTTCTTCGGATACATCAACCTTTTGACCGTTCCCTTGACCCAGCTCGCCGACCAGTACCGGATGATAAAAAGCGGCATGTTTTCTTTCCGCCGGGCCATGAAATATTACGATTATCCGGAAGAGAAAGACGTGAGCCGTCCGGTCGTCATCGAAAGCCTTGGTGGATCGGTGGAGTTCGAGAACGTCGATTTCGGCTACAAGAAAAACAAGCTTGTTTTGCGTGACATCAGCTTCAAAGTCGAACCCGGAGAGTCCGTGGCCTTTGTCGGAGAGTCCGGCGTTGGCAAAAGTACGGTCGTCGACATGATCGGCCGGTATTATTTGCCGGTCAAAGGACGGATCCTCATCGACGGCGTGGACATCAAGAGGCTCCAATTGAAAGCGCTCCGCGAGCAGATGGCGGTCGTGCCCCAGGAAATATTGCTTTTCAACGACACCATTAAAAACAACATCCGCTACGGGAAGCCGAAAGCGACCGACGAGGAGATCGAGGCGGCGGCCAAGGCGGCGAGCGCCGACGAATTCATCGAGACGTTTCCCCGGAAATATAACCAGATGGTGGGTGAGCGGGGAATCAAGCTTTCCGGAGGCCAGAAACAGCGGCTTGCCATCGCCCGGGCGATTTTGAGGAATCCGAAGATTTTGATCCTGGACGAAGCCACTTCGGCGCTCGATTCGGCCTCGGAAAAAATGGTCCAGGCCGCTTTGGCCGATTTGATCAGGGGTCGGACGACTTTCATCATCGCCCACCGCTTGAGCACCATCCAGAAAGCGGATAAAATCATCGTTTTGGAAAAAGGCAAGATCGCCGAAATGGGAACGCACGAAGAATTGATGCGGGATCCGGACGGCATTTACCGCAATTTCTGGGAGCTCCAAACCGCCATCGGCAAAGTGAGCTGATTTGTGGAGAGCGGAGGTTTTGTTTAAGATGAGTGAAGAATCATGGCGATCAACGAAGAGACAATCGAACATCTGGCCGAACTCTGCCGAATAAAAATAAGCGACAAGCAGAAAGAGAAGCTTTCCTCCGATCTCGAGGGAATACTCGGCCATTTCAAGGAGCTGACCGAGCTCGACACCGCTGATGTTTCGCCCGTAACCGGCGGCACGGATTTGATGAACGTCTTGATGGACGACGAAGAAAACGACGAATTGCTTTCCAAAGGTAAGGAGGCTTTCCCCGAGGAAGAAAAGGGATTCTTGAAAGTCCCGGCCGTGTTCGATAAAAGCGACCATGAATGATAGGGAGAATTTAAGCGTTTCCGAAATCAGGGACGGATTGCGGTCCGGAAAGTTTTCGGCCGCGGAAATCACCGAGGATTATTTCGGAAGAATCGAAAAAAGAGACAAAGACATCCACGCCTTTTTGAATCTCAACAAAAAGTCCGGCCTCGAGGCGGCCGCCTGGGTTGACAGCCGTTTGGCCTCGGGAGAAAATCTGCCGGACTTGGCCGGCGTGCCGATCGCCTTGAAAGACGTCATCATGTCCGAAGGTTTGCCTTGCACCGCTTCTTCGAAGATTTTGGAGGATTACGTCGCTTCTTACGACGCGACCGTTGTCAAAAAACTGAAAGAACAGGGGGCGATAATCCTCGGGAAGACCAATACCGACGAATTCGCCATGGGATCGTCCACCGAGACTTCGGCCTACGGCCCGACCAAGAACCCCCATGATTTGGAACGGGTTCCCGGAGGTTCTTCGGGAGGTTCGGCCGCGGCGGTCGCGGCCAATATGGCCGTTGTCTCCTTGGGATCGGACACCGGAGGCTCGATCAGGCAGCCGGCCGGATTCTGCGGCACGGTCGGATTCAAGCCGACCTACGGCGCGGTTTCGCGCTTCGGGCTTTTGGCCCTGTGTTCGAGCCTGGACCAGATCGGGCCGTTCGCCAATTCCGTGGCCGACGCCGAAATAGTCTTCGAAGCGATCAAGGGCGAAGATCGCTACGATGCCACTTCTTTCAATTTGCCAGACAGGAAAATTTGGGAAAAAGAGGATTTAAAGGATATCGTCATCGGGCTTCCCAAAGAATATCTGGAAGGAGGATTGTCGAAAGAAGTCGAAGCGACCATGAAAAACGTCATCCGCGAATTCACGGAAATGGGAGCGGTTTTCAAGGACATCGGCTTGCCCCACACCAAATACGCCCTGCCTTGCTATTACATCATCATGCCGGCCGAGGCTTCGACCAATCTGGCCCGTTACGACGGCATCCGCTACGGCCGGTCGAAAGACGCGAAAAGCCTTCTCGAGATTTACGAGAAAACCAAGGGCGAAGGGTTCGGCGAGGAAGTCAAGCGTCGGATTCTGCTCGGAACATTCGTGCTTTCTTCCGGCTATTACGACGCCTATTACGCCAAAGCCCAAAGGGTGAGGAGATTGATCCGGGAAGACTTCGAAAAAGTTTTTGAAAAAGAAAGAGTGGACGCGATTCTCGCTCCGGTTTCGCCGTCTCCGGCTTTCAAGATCGGAGAGAAGACGCAAAGCCCGATGGAAATGTATCTTTCCGACATTTTCACCATTCCGGCGAATTTGGCCGGCATTCCGGGACTGGCCATTCCGGCCAAAAACAAAGAAGGCGATCTACCGATCGGGTTCCAATTGATGGGCAAATGGGGAGACGACAAGAATCTTTTCGCCCTGGGAAAACTTTACGAGGAGGCGTAGGTTTATTGATTAAAAAAGCCGCCCTGTTATCGGGCGGCTTTCATATAAAGTTGCGGGGGCGGGAATTGAACCCGCTATCTAGAGCTTATGAGGCTCCCGACTTACCGTCCGTCTCCCCCGCGATAACGCTTAATAAAACTTGCCATATATATTACTATGAAATCATGAAATTGGCAATTTTGGGATTCGGCCGCGAGGGAAAAGCCTTGAAGGCTTATCTTCGGAAAAAATATCCCAAAGAGAAAATAGCGATTCTCGACAGGAAAACCGATCCGGATTATCTCCGTCGCCTCGGCGATTTCGATATCGTTTTCCGTTCTCCCGGAGTTCCTTACAACTTCCCTGAAATCCAAAAAGCCTTGAAAAAAGGAACCGAGTTTTCTAGCGCCACCAAAGTCTTTTTCGAGGAAGTAAGAAAGAATAAAAAAGGATCGATAATCGGCATCACCGGCACCAAAGGCAAAGGCACGACTTCGAGTTTGCTTTACGATATCCTCAAAGCCGCCAAAAAAGACGCTTATCTCGCCGGAAACATCGGCACTCCGGCCTTGTCCATTCTTCCGAAGTTGAAAAAAAACTCCATTTCCGTGATCGAACTTTCAAGCTTCCAGCTTCAGGGGCTCGGGCTTTCGCCCGATATCTCCGTAGTGCTCAATGTTTTTCCGGACCATTTGGACGCTCATCGGTCGGTCAAAGAGTATTTGGAAGCCAAATCGGAAATCGCCAAAAACCAGAATAAATCCGACGTTATTTTTTACAACAAAGACAACAGGAATTCTTTTTTGATCGCCCAAAAAAGCAAAGGAAAAAAGATTCCAATTTCGGAAAAGGAATTCAAGCTGTTTTCTCCGGCCGACCTCAAAATCGTCGGTCCGCACAATTTTAAAAACGCGGTCATGGCCGCGGAAATCGGCCTTTATCTAGGGATTAAGCCCGAGATCGTCAAAGCGACGGTCAAAAGATACAAAGGCCTGCCTTACCGCCTGGAATTGGTGAAAAAAATAAAAGCGGACGGAAAATCGATAGAAATCTACAACGATTCCGCCTCCACCAACCCGGATACGACCGCGGCGGCGGTCAAATCGTTCAAAGAACCGATTTTTCTGATTGCCGGAGGCAAAGACAAGAATTTGGACTACGCGCCGCTTGGCGCGACTCTCAAAAAGTCCTCGGTCCGGGAAGCAATTCTTTTTGGAGAAAATAAGGCGAAAATAGAAAAAGCCGTTGGCGGAATCGAAATCGTTTTGGCCGGCAATCTGGAAGAAGCCCTAGCCGCGGCAGCAAAGGACGCCAAAAACTACCTGCGGTTTTATCCGGACGAAAAAGCGATCGTCGTCTTTTCCCCGGGAGCGACCAGCTTCGATATGTTTAAAGATTACGCTGACCGGGGGAAAAAGTTCAGCAAACTCGCGAAAAGCTTGGATTGATTTATTTGAAAATCGGCTTTAAAATACGTCAGTAATCGGATCTGCAGCGGTAGCTTAGTTGGCTTAAAGCGCTGCCCTGTCACGGCAGAGATCGCGGGTTCGAATCCCGTCCGCTGCGCATTTATCAAAAGGCATTTTTTCTTGCCTTCTAATTTCGGTTATATTAGCCTAATATAATAAAGTAGGCAGACATTCGCTGCCGGCGTAGCTCAGTGGTTAGAGCGAAGCACTCATAACGCTTAGGTCGGTGGTCCGATTCCACCCGCCGGCACCTATATGAACAAAGACATAGACACAATCAAATCCGAAGCCGCAGAAGCAATCGATCGCGCACAAACCTCCGCAGAAGTCGAGGCGATCAGGGTGCGCTATCTGGGCAGGAAAGAGGGTTTGTTGAACAATGTGTTGAAATCGTTGAAAGATCTTCCGCTCGAGGAAAAGCGGAGTATCGGCCCTATGGCTCAGCAGGCGAGGAAAGAAATCGAGAAAGCGATCGATTTCAAGCTCAAATCTTTGGCCGAATTCGAGATTCCGGAAGAAGATATCACTTTGCCCGGCAAGCGCTCCGAAACCGGGCATCTCCATCCTTTGACGAAAACGGAAAACGAGATTTTAAAGATCTTCGCTTCACTCAATTTTTCCGTGATCGACGGGCCGGAACTAGAAACCGAATATTATAATTTCGACGTCTTGAACATTCCGGCCGACCATCCGGCGCGGGAAATGTGGGACACTTTTTGGATCAAACAGGACAAGAAGCCCAAAAGCTCCAAAGATCATTATCTGCTCCGCACCCACACTTCGCCGATGCAGGTGCGGTACATGGAGACGCACGAGCCGCCGTTCCAGATCGTCGTCCCCGGACGGACTTTCCGCTACGAGGCGCTCGACGCTTCGCACGAAGCCAATTTCTCGCAAGTCGAAGGATTGATGGTCGGCAAAGATGTTTCTTTCGCCAATTTCAAATTTGTCATCGAGCAGTTTCTGAAGAGCTTCTTCAGAGGTAAAAAAATAGAATTCCGGTTCCGTTCCAGCTATTTTCCGTTTGTCGAACCCGGAGTCGAAGTGGACATCAAGTTCAAAAACTCCAGGTGGCTCGAGGTGATGGGCGCCGGCATGGTGCATCCGCGGGTTTTCGAGTTCGCCGGATACAATCCCCGCGACTGGCAGGGATTCGCCTTCGGCGTGGGCATCGAAAGGCTCGCGATGATCAAATACAACATTCCGGATATCCGCATGTTCTACAACGGAGACTTGAGATTCATTAAACAATTCTAGTCTATGAAATTTTCCTATTCTTTGCTCAAAAAAATGGTCCCGGGGATTCCGGAGAAAAAGAGGCTGGCCGATGTTTTGAGCGTCAAATCCTTCGAGGTGGAAGAGGTCAAAGCCGACGCCATGGAGATCAAGATCATGCCGAACCGCTGGTCGGACGCCGCTTCCCACTGGGGAATGGCGAGAGAAGCCGCGGCCGCGACCGGACAAAAGCTTTCTTTTGGCCCCAAAATTATCATCAACCAGCCGCAGAACAAAGGATTTTTGGAAAAGATCAGAGTCGAAGATCCGAGGCTTTGCCCGAGATACATGGCTTATTATCTGGAGATTCCGAAAATCGGTGAGTCTCCGGTCTGGATGCGGAAAATGCTTCAAACTTGCGGTTTGCGGCCGGTGAACGCCGTTGTCGACATTTTGAATTACGTCATGCTTGAAACCGGTCAGCCCTTACACGCTTTCGATGCTTCGAAAATCAAGGGCGGAATCCGGGTCCGCCTGGCCAAAGCGAACGAAACGATGGAGACGATCGACAACCAGAGAATCAAGCTCGACAAATCGGTTTTGATCATCGCCGACCGCGAAAAGCCTCTGGCCATCGCCGGCATCAAAGGAGGGGAAAGCTCGAAAGTGGGTTCCGGAACCAAGGCGATCATCGTCGAGTCCGCCAATTTCGACCCGGTTTCGATTTACAAGGCTTCCAAAACGATCAAACTCGCGACCGATGCCTCCCAGAGATTCGGCCACGGCCTGTCTCCGGAACTTTGCAAGATCGGCGTTGACCGGGCGGCCGTGCTGCTCAAAGAAATCTGCAAAGCGACGTTCCTCGATTCCAAAGACGTTTATCCGAAACGCCAGCCGAAGAAGATCTTGAAACTCGATCAGGAAAAGCTTCGAAGCGTTCTCGGAATAAATATCGATTCCAAGACCGTTTCGTCTATTTTGAAATCTTTGGGATTCCGCCTTATTCATAAAAACATGGTCGAGGTCCCGGCCTTGAGGCTCGACATCAACATTGTCGAGGATCTGATCGAGGAAGTCGGCCGGATGTACGATTTGAACAAGATTCCCGGGAAAAATCCGGCCGTTCTCCTCGCGCCGCCGGAAATAGACGATTATTTCTCGGCCGCGGAAAAAGCCAAAAACAGCCTGGTGGAAATGGGATTTTCCGAAGTCCGCAATTCCAGTTTTGTTCCGGGCGATGCGGCCGGAGACGTCGAAATAGAAAATCCTTTATCCGACGACAAGCGGTTCCTTAGGAGTAACCTCATCTACCATCTTCGCGGGAACATCAAAACCAATCATCGGTTTTTGGAAAACGTGAGAATATTCGAAATCGGAAAAGTTTTTCTCAAAGGATTCAAGGAAGAATACCGTCTGGCCATGGCCGTCGGCCTCAAATCCGGCGGCCATGTTTTCCGCGAACTCCGCGGTCCGGCCGAGAATTTGCTGCGGAGCCTCGGACTTACGGATTACGCCTTTGTTCCGGAAGGCGACAAATTGCGGCTGGAATCCGATCACGAAGTTTTGGGATATCTCTTTCCCGAGCCGAAGAGCAAAGCCGCTTTTCTCGAAATCGATTTCGACAAAGCGCGGCGGCTGATGGAGGGGGAAAGGGAGTATCTCGAGATTTCTCCGTATCCTTCGATCATCCGCGACATTTCTTTCACCGTTCCCGTTTCCGCGAGAATGAATCTTATCCTCGAGGCGATCGCCGATTTGAGAATCGAGAATCTCGAAGACGTCGATTTGATCGACTACCTGGCGCTTGATTCCGGCCGGATCAGCCTCACTTTGCGTCTGGTTTTCCAATCCATGAAAAAGACGCTTTCGGATGAGGAAGCCAACCGTTCGACAGCCAAGATCGCCGGTATTTTGGCCTCTGATTTCGAGGCCGAAATCCGCTAAAACCAAAGGCCCGGCGGGTTGTCTTTGAGCCGGATTTTTGTTAGAATAAATAAGACTTTTTGAAGTTTTAAACATCTGGAAAATGGCCAAAAAAAGCGAGGAAAAATCCGTTAAAAAAGAGCAGTCGTACAGCGCCAAAGACATCGAAGTCCTGGAGGGTTTGGAGCCGGTCAGAAAAAGGCCGGGAATGTACATCGGTTCGACCGGCGTCGACGGCTTGCACCATTTGATTTGGGAGATCGTCGACAACTCGGTCGACGAAGCCATGGGTGGATACGCCAATAATATCCGCGTGGAATTGAACAAAGACGGCAGCGTGGCGGTAGAAGACGACGGACGCGGCATTCCGGTCGATGTCCACGCCGTGACCAAAAAGTCCGCGCTCGAGACCGTGATGACCACGCTCCACGCCGGCGGCAAGTTCGGCGGAGCCGGATACAAAGTTTCCGGAGGGCTTCACGGAGTCGGCGCTTCGGTGGTGAACGCTTTGTCCGAACGGATGAGAGTCGAAGTCCGGCAGAACGGAAACCTTTACAGTCAGGAATACGAACGGGGCAAGCCTAAATCAGCCGTCAAAAAAGTGGGCAAATCCGAAGGCCACGGTACCACTTCCATTTTTTATCCGGACAAGACGGTCTTTTCCGAAACGGTTTTCGATCGGAAAAGAATCCTGGACCATCTGCGAGAGCAGGCTTATCTCACCAAAGGATTGAGGATCATTTTTATCGACCGCCGGGAAGAGACTCCGTTTTATTACACCTTCCGGTTCGCCGGCGGTTTGAGATCGTTCATCGATTATCTGAACGAAGACGGCGATCCGATCATCCAGCAGGAAGTTTTTTACGTCAACAAGGAATATAACGGCATAGATATCGAAGCGGCTTTGGCTTACACCGAAGGCTTCGAAGTCGAAGAATACAGCTTCGCCAACAACATCCATACTTCGGACGGCGGCATGCATCTGACCGGGCTCCGGACGGCCATCACGAGGACTTTGAACGATTTCAGCCGTTCGTCCGGATATCTGAAAGAAACGGACGACAATCTGACCGGAGAAGACGTGCGCGAGGGATTGATCGCCGTCGTGTCGGTCAAGCTCAAAAACCCGCAGTTCGAAGGACAAACCAAGGCTAGGTTGGGCAACCCCGAAGCGAGAAGCGCCGTGGATACGGTCGTTTCCGAGGCTTTCAAGGAATTTTTGGAAAAATACGGGAGCGACGGCCGAAGAATGATCGAAAAATGCGTATTGGCGGCCAAGGCGAGAAAAGCCGCCAAGGCGGCCAAGGACACGGTTTTGCATAAAGGCGCCTTGGAAGGCCTTACCTTGCCGGGTAAGTTGGCCGACTGCCAAACGAAAAAGACCGAAGAAGCCGAGATGTTCATCGTCGAGGGAGAATCGGCCGGAGGCTCGGCCAAACAGGGTCGGGACCGCCGCTTCCAGGCCATTCTGCCGCTTAGGGGTAAAATCCTGAACGTCGAAAAGGCGCAGATCCACCGCATGCTCGCCAACAACGAAATCAAATCCCTGATCGTCGCTTTGGGCACGGCTTTCGGCGAAGATTTCAATTTGGAAAAATTGAGATACGGCAAAGTGATCATCATGACCGATGCCGACGTCGACGGCGCCCATATCCGGACTTTGCTTTTGACGCTTTTCTACCGCTATTTCGTGAAGCTTATCGAGAACGGAAACATTTTCATCGCCCAGCCGCCGCTTTATAAAGTCCAAAAAGGCAAGGAATTCTATTACGGCTACACCGACGCCGAAAAAGACGCTTTGCTCAAAAAAATGGGAGAGACTGCCGTGGTCAGCCGCTATAAAGGTTTGGGAGAGATGAACCCGGAACAGCTTTGGGAAACGACCATGAATCCGGAAACGAGGATGATGAAGGTGGTGACCGTAGACGACGCCAAGGAAGCGGACCGGCTTTTCGACATTTTCATGGGAAGCGAAGTCGAGCCGAGAAAAAGATATATCCAGATCCACGGCGCCTCGGTCAAAAATCTTGACATCTAGCTTTAAAAATTATAACCTTACAAAGCTTACATGGCGTTGAAAAAATTCATCAAAGATTCCTACGAAGAGCTCCGCAAGGTCAACTGGCCGAGCAGGAAAGACACTTTACGCATGGTGCTTCTCGTTATCGTTTTCGCGGTTATCGTGTCTTTGCTGCTTTTTTCCGCGGATTCGTTTTTTACTTTTCTGATGAAGAAATTCATTTTGAAGATTTAATTTCATGGAAAAAACCACTCCGGAACAGACTGAAACTCGGCACTGGTACGCGGTGCACACTTATTCGGGATACGAAGACGCCGTCAGCCGCTATTTGAAGCAGCGCATCGAATCTTTGGGCGTCGAAGACAAGATTTTCAACGTCATCGTTCCCAAGGAAAAGAAAGTCAAGATCAAGAACGGCCGCCGCACGGTCGTCGACGAAAAGATCTATCCGGGATACGTGCTCGTCGACATGGTCATGGGGCCGGACACTTGGTATATCGTCCGCAACACCCCGCGCGTCACCGGATTCGTCGGCGCCGACACCACCACACCGACCCCGCTTTCCAAAGCCGAAGTCGATTCCTTGATGGCGAAAATGACCGGCGAGGAACCGAGCTTCAGGATCGATTACAAGCCGGGAGACTTGGTTCGCATCACCGACGGCCCGTTCAAGGACGCCGACGCCAAAATCTCAGAAGTGGACGAAGCGAGGGGCCGGGTCAAGGTTCTGGTTTCCATTTTCGGGCGCGACACGGCCGTGGAGATCGACGCTTTGCAAGTCAAAAAGATTTAGTTTAAGATATTTTTTGCTAATATGGCCAAACCAATCAAGACAACTTTGAAACTCCAAATAAAAGCCGGCGCCGCCAACCCGGCTCCTCCGGTCGGCCCGGCTTTGGGACAGCACGGCGTCAATATCCAGGAATTCGTCAAGCAGTTCAACGACGCCACCAAGGATATGGGCAACGACATCATTCCGGCCGAAATCACGATCTACGAAGACCGGAGCTTCACTTTCAAGCTTAAAACTCCGCCGGCTTCGGATTTGCTCCGCAAAGCCGCCGGTATCGAAAAAGGATCGGCTGTCCCGAACAAGAACAAAGTGGGAAAAGTGAGCAAGGAGGATTTACGGAAAATCGCCGAGAAAAAAGCGGCCGATTTGAACGCGAACGACGTGGAGGCCGCCGAAAAGATCATCGCCGGCACCGCCCGTTCGATGGGGATAGAAATCGCCGAATAATCATTGTTGGCACAGCCATCCCCACCGAGCGCGCCGTTCCCGCAGATTAAAAACGAGTAAATTCGTCAAATAATAAACATAACCAAGCTTAATGATTCTTTCCGATAGGGATATCAAAAAAGTCATCAAGCAAAAGAAATTGGTTTTTATTCCGAAGCTTTACCCGGATCAGATCGGTCCGGCCTCGATCGATCTCCGGCTCGGGCAGCAGTTCAAAGTTTTCCATATCAACGAGACCAGTTTGCTCGATACCAAGAAAGGTATTCCTTTGGAGGTCATGAAAAATTACGACCATCGCGAGTCGTTCATTTTGCATCCCGGAAAATTCATTTTGGCGAGCACCGCCGAGTACATGAAGGTGCCGGCCGATATGGTCCTCCGGGTAGAAGGTAAGAGCACTTTGGCCCGAATGGGCATTTTGGTCCATACGGCCGGATTTATCGATCCCGGATTTGAAGGAACGATTACTTTGGAAATCAGCAACCAATCGGATCTGCCGGTAAAGCTCTATCCCGGAATGTACATTTGCCAGGTGGCGGCGGAATATCTTTCGAGTCCGGCGGAAAAGCCTTACAACCTCCGCAAGAAATCTCTTTACAACAAACAGAAAGGTCCGACCGCGGCCAACCCCAAGAATCTTTTCGGGAAACTCTGACATTACATGGAAAACCGCAAAATACCCGGAGGATTGATGATCGTTTTCGGCGGTACCGACGGCACAGGCAAAAACACCGAGTCGCAATTCGCCGAAAAATGGTTCGTGGACCAGGGTTACGCCGTCGCCAAGCTCGCTTTCCCGAGGTACGGATCGCCGGCGGGCTGGTTCGTGGCTGCCTATCTCGGCAAACTGCCGGATCATACGCCGCCGCGCTACGGGCCGCCGAACGACGTCCCTCCTAAGATCGCTTCGGAGTTTTACGCTCTCGACCGTTACGACGCGAGCTTAGAAATCAGACAAGCGCTTCAGGAAGGCAAGGTCGTCATTTGCGACCGCTACGTCGAATCGAACGCCGGGCACCAGGGCGGTAAAATCACCGACCCCGATGAACGCAAAGGATTCGTCGATTGGCTTTTCGAACGAGAATACGGATTTTACGGAATTCCGAAGCCGGACATCAACATCATCCTTTGGCTGCCGCCGGAACTGGTCGAGCAGAGGATCGTCAACCGGGGAACTCCCCAGGGCCACGAAGTCGATCCGAAACACATGATAAACGCCGGCCGGGCGTACCGCTGGCTTACCGAAAATTATCCGGGATTTGTCCTCGTCGAATGCTCCGACATAAACGGCGAGAACCTTCCGAAAGAAGCGGTTGACGCCAAAGTGGAAGAGATTCTCCGAAAAATCCTCGTCTCCAAACTCGAAAGCGCCGCATAAAAAGCCCGAAGAATAGGGTTTTTTCCTTATGTCCAAAACCTGTTAGAATAAGCTAATCCAATGAAATATCTGCCCACGATCGGACTCGAAATCCACGTCGAACTCGACACGAAAACCAAGATGTTCTGCGGCTGTAAAAATAACAGCCTGGAAACCAAACCGAACGTGAATGTCTGCCCGATCTGCCTCGGGCATCCGGGGACTCTTCCCGTGCCGAATATCGAAGCCGTCAAATCGGTGCTGAAGCTTGGTTTGGCCCTCGGGGGCGATATTTCCGAGAAATCGAAATTCGACCGCAAAAGCTATTTTTATCCGGATCTCCCGAAAGGCTACCAGATTTCCCAATACGATGAACCTCTGGTGAAAAACGGCGAGCTTCTCAGCGTCCGCGTGAGGAGGATCCATTTGGAAGAGGACGTCGGCCGATTGCTCCACGAGATTCCGGCAGAAAACGGAAGCCGGCCGAAGGAAGCGGACAAAGCCACCTATGTCGATTTCAATCGGGCCGGGGTTCCTTTGATGGAACTCGTCACCGAGCCGGACATCGAAAGCGGGGAACAAGCCGTCGCTTTCGGGAAAATGCTTCAGTTGATCCTCCGCTATCTCCGGATTTCCGCGGCCGACATGGAAAAAGGCCAGATGCGGGTGGAAGCCAACGTCTCCGTGCGTCCGGAAAAACAAAAAGAATACGGAACCAAAGTTGAAGTTAAGAATCTGAATTCTTTCAGATCCGTCGGAGACGCCGTTAATTTCGAAATCAAGCGCCAGACCGAAATTCTGGAATCCGGCGGCAAAGTGGACCAGGAAACCCGCGGCTGGGACCAGAACAAAAAAGAGACCTTTAGCCAACGGAGCAAGGAAGAGGCTAAAGACTATCGCTATTTTCCGGAACCGGATATTCCGGGGATCGATTTCAAAGAGACGTCGCTCGTCGATTTCGAAGAATTGAGGCGGTCCATTCCGGAGTTGCCGCTCCAAAAACGGGAAAGATTGATTAATGAATACGGACTCCGGCCGGTCCAGGCCGATTTGATGATCGAAGACCGGGAAGAAGCGGACTTTTTCGAGGCCGTTATTTCCGAAGCTTTGGGAGACAAGAACATTCAAGCGCCGGAAAGACAAAGATTCATCGATCTTGTTTTCAATTACCTGACGAGCGATCTCAAGGGCTTCATGAATAGCGAAGGAATCGTTTTCAGCGATCTCAAAATTAATCCGGAGAATTTCGCTGACTTTATCGATCTGATCTTCGATGGCGAGATATCGAGCCGCATCGCCAAGGATCTTCTTCCGGAAATGCAGCGTTCGGGACTTGACCCGAAGCAGATCATAAAAGAAAAAGGAATGGAACAGGTTTTGGACGAAGAGACCATCAAGTCCGCGGTCCAAAAAGCCGTCAAAGACAATCCGGCCGCGGTCGGCGACTACAAAGCCGGAAAAAAAACCGCTTTCCAGTTTCTGATCGGCAAAGCCATGGCCGAATTGCGAGGCAAGGGCCATCCCGGGAAAATCAGCGAATTGCTCGAAAAAGAGCTTTAATCTTTCGCGGAAATATCCATTTCCAAGAATTCTTTCAAAAGGCGATTAGTCTCCGATTTATTTTTGATCCATTCGATCATCTTGTCTTTCTTGAACCAGGTCATTTGGCGTCTCGCGTATTGCCGGATGGCCTTCAAAAGTTCGTCTCGCATTTCTCTGTAGCTTAGCTTTTCGCGGAGATAGAGCGAGACGTATCGGTATTCGAGCCCCAGTTCGTGCAGACGTTTCCAGGAGAGGCCTTTTTCGTGAAGCCGCTTCACTTCGTCTATCATGCCGGATCGAAGGCGTTTATCGAGACGAATCCTTATCCGTTCGTCGAGCTTTTCCATCGGATAGGAAAGGCCGATTTTCAGGGCATTGTAGCGGCTCCGGCGTTTCAATTTCGGGACGGGTTTTCCGGTCGCGATCACGATCTCGAGGGCCCGGATAAGCCGGACCCTGTTTTTTCGGTCGATCGAAGCGAAACGGTCCGGATCAAGCTCGGCGAGTTTTTTAGTGAGCGCTTCGGTGGATAGTCTTTCCAATTTTTTTCTGATTTCGGGGTCGGGCGGAACCGGAGCCACGGAATCTTCGTAAAGTAAGGCGTCGATATAAAATCCCGTGCCTCCGCAGACAATCGCCGGTTTGCCGCGCCGCAGGATGTCGTCGACGGCTTTTCTAGCCAGTCGGCCGTAATCCGAAGCGGTGAAGATTCTTCTGGGGGAGGCGACATCAAGCAGGTGATGAGGGACGCCCTTCGTTTCTTTTTTAGTGATTTTTCCCGAACCGATATCCAAACCTCTATAAACCTGCCTCGAATCGGCGGAAACGATTTCGGCGCCGTGGCGGAGCGCCAATTCGACCGCCAAATCGGATTTGCCCGAAGCGGTCGGCCCGAGAATAACGATCAATTTCGGCTTACCTCCAGTCATGGTCGAATAAGCGCCGACCGGCGAGATACTATTTCCTGTCTTTGATTTCCTGTTTCAGGTCGGCGATAAAAGCGTCGAGCGGTTTGGGACCGAGGTCGCCTTCGCCGCGTTTTCTCACGGAAACGCTTTGAGATTTCATTTCCGCGTCTCCCACAATGAGAATGTAGGGAACTTTCTGCATTTCCGCGGTCCGGATGCGGCGCCCCAGGGTTTCGGCGCTCGAATAAAGCTCGAGGCGGATATCCTCGGCTTCGAGTTTGGCTTTAACTTCTTCGGCGTAGCCGTTGAATTTTTCGGAAACCGGAATAACGACCGCCTGCACCGGCGCGATCCATACCGGAAAAGCCCCGGCCACGTGTTCGATGTAGACTCCCATGAATCGCTCGAGAGATCCCAAAAGCGCCCGGTGCACCATGAGCGGCCGCTGTTCTTTTCCCTGCTGGTCGACGTAAGTCATGTCGAACCTCGACGGTTCGTTGAAGTCGAACTGGATGGTCGAGAGTTGCCATTTGCGTCCGATGGCGTCGCTCACTTTGATGTCTATTTTCGGTCCGTAGAACGCGGCTCCGCCGACGTCATAGCTGAAATCGTTGAATCCCATTTCTTCGAGAGCCGCTTTCAGAGCTTTTTCCGCCATGGCCCAATCCTTATCGGCGCCGATGAAATCTCCTTTTTTCTTCGGATCGCGGATGCTCAGATTCGTTTCGAGATCTTTGAATCCGAAAGCGCCGAGAATGTACATGGTTAGCTTCAGGGCTTTCTTCACTTCGTCTTCGATCTGTTCGGGAGTGCAGAAGATGTGCGCGTCGTCTTGGGTGAATCCGCGGACGCGGGTTAATCCGTGGAGCGTGCCCGAACGTTCGTAGCGGTAAACGGTTCCCATTTCCGTCCATCGGATCGGCAAGTCGCGGTAAGACCGAGGCTTGCTTTTGTAGAGCTGGATGTGGAGAGGGCAGTTCATCGGCTTCAGAAGATAGTTTTCTCCTTCGATCCCGAAGGGAGAATACATGCTTTCCTTGTAGAATCCGGTGTGCCCGGACCTGTCCCAGAGTTTTTCCGATCCGATATGCGGGGTGTTCACCAGTTCGTAGCCGTTTTTGAGGTAGGTGTTTAATGCGAAATTCATGATCTCGTGCTTCAATCTCGCGCCTTTCGGAAGGAAAAGCGGCAGGCCCTGGCCGACTTCGTCGGAAATCATGAAAAGCTCGAGTTCGGCTCCGAGTTTACGGTGGTCTCTTTTTTCCGCCTCCGCCTGCATTATGAGGTAGTCGTCGAGTTCTTTCTTGGAATCGAAAGCCAGCCCGTAGATGCGCTGGAGCATGGGATTTTTTTCGTCTCCTTTCCAGTAAGCCCCGGCGATCGAAGTGAGCTTGAAGGCTTCGGGATCGATTTCCGAAGTCGATTTCACGTGGGGGCCGGAGCAAAGATCGATGAAAAGAGGGTCTTTCGGGCTCTTGTCGTAGGTCTTATAGACGCTCAATGGTTTTTTCTGCTTTTTCAGCTCGTCGACAAGCTCGAGTTTGAACGGCTGGTCTTTGAAGATCTTTTTCGCTTCGGCCGGAGTGACGACTTCTTTTTTGAATCTCAATCCCTGCTTCAGAAGCTCTCTCGCTCGGCCTTCGATGGCTTTCAGATCGTCTTCGAAAATCTCCTTGATCCCGAAGTCGTAATAAAAGCCGTTTTCGATCGTGGGGCCGATGCCGAGCTTGGCTTTAGGAAACCTTTCGAGGGTCGCCAAGGCGACAACATGGGAAATCGAATGCCTGACGGCTTCGAGGCTCGGTCCTTTGGCGATTTTTTCGCCGGCCGGTTTTTTCATATTATTTTTGCTGATTCGCATATTATTTTTGGTTCTCCGTTTTTTCTGGATACTCGTCCTTTTACCTGAAGTATCGCGTTTTCTCTCCAAACGTCGGGATGCTTTTGGAGGGTGTCGTTGAAAACCAATATTTCCACATTATTGCTCAAATCTTCCAGTTTTACAAACAGCATCGGCTGTCCGTTTTTGGTGTTGATTTTCTGGACTTTGGAGACGAGTCCGGTCACGGTCACGCTGTATCCGTCGCGGATGTTTTTGACGTCTTTGAGGGGGACCACGCCGTCGTTGTTGTGCTTGAATCCGTTCAAAGGATGGTCCGAAACGAACAAACCCAAAAGCTCTTTTTCCCAATTAAGTTTTTCCATGTTCGTCGCCGGGGCGACCGGCGTCAGCTTGATCGTCATCTTCGGCGCTCCTCCGAAAAGGCTGGTTTGACTTATGTTGAGGCTCCGGCGAAAAGCGCTAAGGGTTTTGATGATGTCGTCGAGGTTGGTGAGCAGTGTTTTTCTTTCCACGCCCAAAGAATCCAAAGCTCCGGCTTTGATCAGGCTTTCCAGAGATTTTTTGTTCAGATCTTTGTGGTTGATCCTCGAAACGAAGTCTTCAAGATTGGCGAACGGCCCGCCACGGAGCCGCTCGTCGACAATGGCCTGGGTGATGCCGACGCCGACGTTTTTGACGGCCGACAATCCGAAGCGGATATCCTGGTTTTCCGGAGCGAAATCCGAATAGCTCTTGTTGATGTCCGGCGGCAAAACTTGGATTTTCATGCGGCGGCAGTCGGCGATGAGAACGGCGATCCGCTCCACGTCCGAAGAATCGTTGTTCAAAAGGCTTGTCATGAATTCCTGCGGATAATGGGCTTTGAGATAAGCGGTTTCGTATCCGATCAGGGCGTAGCAAACCGAATGGGCCTTGTTGAATCCGTAACGGGCAAAAGGTTCGGCCAGTTTCCAGAGATCTTCTCCGAGTTTCCTGTCTCCCAGGGTTTTTTCCACGCCGGAAACGAATTTCCCGGCTTGCTCGTCGAGCAGGGATTTGATCTTTTTGCCGACGGCTTTTCTCAAGACGTCGGCCTCGCCGTAGGTGAAGCCCGCCATTTCGCGGGCGATCATGAGAAGCTGCTCCTGGTAGATCATGATGCCGTAGGTGCCGCCCAAAATCGGCTCGAGCTTCGGATGAAGGTAGGTTATCGGCTCGCGGCCCTGCTTTCTCGCGATATAGGAGGGAATAAGCTCCATCGGTCCGGGCCGGAAAAGAGCGACCATGGCTACCAGATCTTCGAAGCGGTCGGCCTTCATGGCCATGAGCCAGCGCGTCATTCCCGCGCCTTCAAATTGGAACACGCCGATGTTTTCCCCGCGCTGGAGCAGATTGAAAGTGTCTTTGTCGTCCAGGGGGAGCTTATTGATGTCTATCGAATCTCCTTTTTCTTTGACGAGCCGCAGGCAGCCTTCGATGATGGTCAGGTTCCTCAACCCCAAAAAGTCCATTTTCAAAAGGCCCAGGTCTTCGACGGCGTGCATTTCGAATTGGGTGATGTAGGCGGTTTCGTCCTGCGGCGAACGCTGGAGAGGCGCGTATTCGGTGATCGGTTTATCGGTGATGACCACGCCCGCGGCGTGGACCGAGGCGTGCCTGGCCACGCCTTCGAGTTTCGAGGCGGCGTCGATTATTTTTTTGGCGTCCGGATCGGCTTCGTATTCTTTCCGGAATTCGGCGTTCGATTCGAGAAGGTCTTCGAGTTGGTGGCTCGATCTCGACTGGTTCGGCTCGAAAGGAATCAATTTGGCGATGTGGTCGACGAAGGAATAGGGATAGCCGAGCGCCCGGCCCGAATCCCTGATGGCGGCGCGGGCCGCCAAAGTCCCGAAAGTGATTATCTGGGCCACGTGGTCTTCCCCGTATTTTTCCTTGACATAGCCGATGACTTCTTCCCTTCTCGTATCGGCGAAATCCATGTCGATATCCGGCATCTGGATCCTCGCCGGATTAAGGAACCTCTCGAAAAGCAATCCGTAAGGCAGGGGATTGACGTCGGTGATGCCCAGGATATAAACGATGATGCTCGAGGCGGCTGAACCTCTGCCCGGACCGACGACGATGCCGTGGCTTTTAGCCCAGCGGACAAAATCCTGGACAATCAAAAGATAGCTCGCGAAACCGGTCTGTTCGATAACCGAAAACTCGTAATCGAGCCTTTCTTTTATTTCCGGCGTGATCTCCGTAAAGCGTTCGCCGATCCGTTCGTCGATTAATTTTTTGAGATAAGAAAGGCTGGTTTCTCCTTCAGGGATCGGATAAGCCGGCAGTTTGTTTTTTCCGAGTTCGAATTCAAAAGCGCATTTCTCGGCGATCTTGACGGTGTTCTCCAGAGCTTCCGGAATGTCCGCGAAAAGTTCGGCCATTTTCTCCGGCGAAGTCAAAGAAAGATCGAATTCCTTCATCGTCAATCTTTTTTCGTCGTCGAAATGGTTCTGGGTTTGGATGGCGAGAAGCACTTCGTGGGTGGCCTTGTCTTCCGGCCGGAGATAATGGGAATCCTGGGTGGCGACCAAAGGGATTTGGAGTTCATTCGCCAGTTTGATGAGCTTCGGCCGGATGTCGCCGGAGTGCTGCTGGACTTCGATATAAAAATCTTCGGCAAAAAGATTCTTGTAGAACGCGGCCACGGTTTTGGCCTCCTCGACTCTTCCGAGTTCGAGCAGCCTCGGGATCTCCCCGTTGAAACATCCGGAAAGGCAAACCAGTCCTTCGTGGTGCTTTTCGATCAATTCGTGGTCGATGCGCGGCTTGTAATAGAATCCCTCGATGTTCGCCGCCGTGACCAGTTTCACTAGGTTTTTGTATCCGATTTCGTTCTTGACGAGCAGAGTGAGGTGGTAGCGGATATTGTCTACCTTGGGGTTTTTGGAAAATCTCGACCCGAAAGCGACGTAGAGCTCCGATCCGATGATCGGCTTCAATCCCGCGGCTTTGGCTTTTTTGTAGAATTCCACGGCTCCGTACATGTTGCCGTGATCGGTGACGGCCAAAGCCTCCATTCCCAGTTCTTTGGCGTAGCTCACGAGATCGTCGATCTTCGACAATCCGTCGAGTAGCGAGTAATGGCTGTGGGTATGAAGGTGGACGAATTTCATTGGTATAATTATAGGCGGATTACCCGAGGTTTCCAAACCCGAAGAAAAACGCGGCTTTCAGCTAAAACTCGTCAAGACCAATACGGTGAAACAATACATTATCGGCATCGACGAAGTCGGACGCGGGCCTCTGGCCGGTCCGGTTTGCGTCGCCGCCTGTCTTTTGCCAGCCGAATTTAAAATAAAATCCGGGCCGTCGAAACTCAAAGACTCGAAACGACTCTCGGCCGCGAAGAGGAAGGAGTGGTGCGATTGGCTCTGCCGCGAATCAGCCAAACGCGAAGAAGGGATGTTTTTGATCTACGCGACAAGCAGGGTTTATCCCCGGCGGATCGACAAGACGAATATCAGCCGCGCGGCCAATGCGGCGGCCCTGAAATCGTGCCAAAAAGTCTTGGACGAGCTCGGCCGGATCTCCCCGAAAAAAGCGGAAGCGCGCGTTTATCTCGACGGCGGACTATACCTCCAAAGCCGATCAAAGCAGGAAGCGCTGGTCGGTCGAGGCTTCGGAAGAACCTTTATCAAATCGATCAAGACGATCGTCGCTGGAGACGAGAAATTCGCGGCCGTCAAACTGGCTTCGATCGTCGCCAAAGTTTCTCGGGACAAATACATGGATCTGGAGCATAAAAAATATCCGGAATACGATTTCGCGAAGCACAAGGGATACGGAACAAAAGAGCATCTCGAGGCTATCCGGAAAGCCGGTCCTTGCCCCATTCATCGATTGACGTTTTTGAAAAAATACCGTAACATAAAGCCTGAAAAAAGCCCGTTTTCGGGCCAGTACCAAACGCAATAATCCTATAAAACATGCCTCCAGTAAAACATCACTCCAAATCCAAAGTCGGCCGCCGACGCTCGCATCTCGCCAAAACCAAAACCGCCATGGTCGCTTGCAAGAAATGCGGCGCTCCGACCATGCCCCATCGCGCCTGTCCGAGCTGCGGATATTACAGATAATCGACTCCGATTTAATAAACTCCTGCTTCTTAATTTTTAACCCATCAACGTGTCCGCCCGCCAAATAGGAAGATCAGTCGCTTTACAGTCGCTTTACGAGTGGGATTTCGGCGGCCAGAAAGCCGATCTCGACGCCATTCTAGACAGGAATATCAAGGAGTTTTTTCCGGATTCCGACGATAAAAACTTCATCAAGAAGCTTGTGTCCGGCGTCGTCCAAAAAATGCCGGACATCGACGCCATCATCGAGAAAGCCGCTCCGGAGTGGCCGATCAACCAGATCGCTCCCATCGACCGCAATGTTTTGAGGATGGGTTTGTACGAGCTGCTTTTCGCCGACCGGAACGAAGTGCCGCCGAGGGTGGCCATCAACGAAGCGATTGAGCTCGCCAAAGCCTACGGCGGTCCGAACTCCGGAAAGTTCATCAACGGCGTTTTGGGGACCATTTACCGGGAGATCGGCGAACCGGACAAGGGCGAACCGACCAAAAAAGAGAGGGAGGCCTCAGGCGAAGACAAAAGATCCGCGGAAGAACAATAGCCGCGGATTTTATAAAACGTGGACACCATTTCTTTGGAAAATAAAATCGGAGTTTTCTTCAAAAACGGAAACATCCTCAAGGAAGCCTTGACCCATCGATCGTATCTTAACGAGAACCCTTCGTGGAAGCTTCCCCACAACGAAAGGCTGGAATTTTTGGGAGACGCGGTTTTGGAGCTTGTGGCGACCGAGTATCTTTGGAGAGTGCGGCCGAAATTCGAAGAAGGCTTGCTTACCCTTCTTCGGGCCGCTTTGGTGAACACCAAGATGCTTTCAAAAATCGCCGAAGAAGAAATCGGGCTCCAGAAATATCTTCTGGTTTCCAAAGGAGAGTCCCAGATGTCCGGCCGGGCCATGGAAACGATCTTGGCCGACGCTTTCGAAGCCTTGACCGGCGCCGTTTACGTGGATCAGGGTTTCGAGGCGGCCGAGAAGTTCGTTTCCCGATTCGTGCTCTCCCGCCTCGAAGAAATAGAAAAAAGGCAGCTTTACAAGGATCCTAAAAGCCTGCTCCAGGAGATAAGCCAGGCCGATTTCAAAATGACGCCGGAATACAGGATTTTATCCGAATCCGGGCCGGACCACGCGCGAATGTTTGCGGTCGGAGTTTATTTCGGAAACGAACTGAAAGGAGAAGGCTCCGGCGCTTCGAAACAGGAAGCCGAGACCGACGCGGCCAAAAAAGCGCTGGAGAAATTGGAGGCCGGAAAATAAGCTTACGGAAGAACGCACTTATCCCCACGCGATAACGGGGTTTTTGGTGTATAATTTATTCAAGAAATTCGTCTTTATATAAATAAAGATATGAACAAAAAAATCATCTCCGCGGTTGTTCTGGTCACCTTGTTTATCGGAGTTTTTGATTCGCCGCTCGTCTTCGCCTGGCAAAACCCAACTCAGAATCCTCCCGGAGGCGGAGGAAGTTTTGTGATCGAGTCCGGCGCTCCGGCCAATGCGATTATCATCAAAGCCAACGGGAACGTGGGCGTCGGAGCGACACCGAACTATAAGCTCGATGTCAACGGCAAGGTCTACAGCAGCACCGAACTCCAAGGAGGTACGGCGGTTATGAAGTCCGGAACTTCAAAAGCGATCTTCGGATCCAATTCGTCGACCACCCCGATTTTGATCGCTAGAGATTCAGCCGATGGAGGAAAGGATATCTATATCGCGGATAACGGAATGGTCGGCATCAACACAGTAACTCCTTCAGGAAGACTGGACGTAGACGGCGGAGCAGCCACGCTTTCTTTGCATCCTGGAACAAGCGATCACGTATATCTCCAATTTTTCGCAGATTCGCAAGCAGCGACCACCCGAAGCGGTTGGATAGGTTTTGGTTCAGCGGGATCGAATTTGCTTTCCATTACCAACGAAATGGGAGGGAATGTCGTTATTCCCCAAGGCAATTTCGGAATCGGGACGACAGCTCCGGGAGCGCCGCTCGATATCGGATTGGGAACGACTTTTACGAGCGGTAACGCGCATAGCATCAGTTGGCCGGCGGCTACGACCGGCGCGGCTTCTTTGAATACTACGGGAATATCTGTTGATTTCACCAATTTCACTCCGAACGCCACCGGCTCGACCACCTACGGAATTCATTTAAACGATCCGGTTAACGCCAACGGCACCGTCTACGGAATTTATATTAACGGCACCAACTGGGATTATGGCATTTATTCTTTAGACAATGTCTACTTTACCACCGCGACTTATTTGGGAGATACGAGCACTTATTTCGATACGTCCGGCAATCTTTTTCTGCCGGCCGTAGACTATATTCAATTAGACACGGCAGGCACTAAGATCTCCGCGACAGCGGATGCGGTAGAAAACTTATCGATAACCGCCGCGGGAAACATACTTTTAACGCCTGCGGCGAGCAACGTCGGCATCGGAACCGCCACGCCGCTGGCCAAGCTATCGATCAACGGCGGCCTTCACGTCGGCGGCGATTCCGACCCCGGAAACGATAACGCCCTGATCGACGGCACCCTTACCGTCACCGGCAACGCCAACATCTGCAATCTCGTCTCCTACACCGGAGGCGGCGGCTCCACCCAGTGTCCTGCTGGCTTTTATACCTGGTCTGGTGTAGCCTTAACTTCCGGATACATGCTCTGCTGCAAAGTGAGCAATCCGATCTAATTCCGTCATGGCTAAAAAGAAAACCGCGGTTAAAAGTCCTAAAACCGGCGATCCGAAAGAAATCAAAATAGCGGTTAATCCCAATATCTATCCGCTCGAAGCGATTTACGGCGCGGCCTATGTTTTTCTGGACAGGGCTTATGTTTTTCTGGACGGCAATCCGAAAACGAAAATCATCATCTCTATTAAAAGCAAAGACGAAGAAAGTTTCGGAAAGGCAGACAAGATAAAATCGGAGTTCCTAAACGAACTGGTGAATTACAGCCTTCGCCGGCAAATAGCCGAAAGAAACGCCAAATTGAGGGAATACGTCGCCGGAGCGGCCCTACTCGGCGCTTCCGGAGACATCAACGTCTTTCCAGTGACGGAAACTGACAATATCAGCCCCGACGAATTGCCGGTCGGAGCGGAAATCGAGGAAACCGTGATCGAAACCGAAACCTGGAAAGAGGATCCTTTCCAGATCGCCGTACCCTGGGAAGAAAAATACGCGACGGTCAGCGAAGAGGCTCCGGCCGCCGAAATTAAAACCTCGGCCAAAAAGACAAAAAAGACGACGAAAAAGACCAAGAAAAAATAACCATGGCGCCAAAATCAACCGGGATTTCCGTCCGTTTCGACAAAAAGTTTTATAATCTCGAATCCGTGAAAAAATCAGCCAAACAATTCAGAAGTTTGGCGGATTTGAAAATAAGCGACTCCAAATCGGGAATCGACGTCCGCGTCATCGCCAAAAAACCGTTCAGCGATTCTTTGATCGCCGACGAACTGAAAAATTACGCCCTGTCGGAAATGAAAGACATCATCTAAATGCCTTCGATCAAACCCTTAAAACTGGATCCGGATTCGCCGAATTTCTTCCGTTTCAAAAAAATCGGTAAAGAATATCTCATCACGAGCGACGCCGGAAGCCATCTTTTTTTGTCGCCGGAGGATTTCTCGAAATTCGTCCAAGGGAAGGTGAGGGAAGATAGCGCCTTGTATTCCCGATTGAAGGAAAAAGGTTTTTTCAAAAACGACTTGGATCTCACCAAAGAAATCGCGCAATACCAAAAACGGTCGGCGTCTCTGTTCCAAGGTCCGTCTTTGCACATCGTCGTCACCACCCTGCGGTGCAATTACAAATGCGTTTATTGCCAGGCGAGCTCCCGTTCCATGACCGCCAAAGGCTACGACATGAATCTGAAAACCGCCAAACGGGCGGTGGACATGATTTTCGAATCGCCGAGTCACGTCATCACCATCGAATTCCAGGGAGGAGAACCGATGATGAACTGGCCGGCGGTAAAATACATCGTCGAATACAGCCGCGAGAAAAATAAGAAAATCAGGAAGATCCTGTTGATCAGTCTGGTCACCAATTTGAGCGTGATGGACGACGAGAAATTCGATTTTTTGATCAATAACCGGGTTTCCATCTGCACCTCTTTGGACGGACCGGAAAAAGTCCACAACGTCAACCGGCCGTTTCCCGGAGAAAACAGCTACAAACTGACTTCCGATTGGATCAAGAAAATCAAAAAGATAGAAAAAGAGAAAAAAGAGTCCGGCAAGGACATATATCATCTGTCGGCTTTGGTGACGGTTTCTAAAAAATCCTTGGAATATCCCAAAGAAATCGTCGACGAATACCTGAAATGGGGATTCGAGGGAGTGCATCTGCGGCCGCTTAGCTATCTCGGCGCGGCCGGAGCGGCCAAAGACTATATCGGCTACTCGGTCGAAGACTTTTTGGAGTTCTGGAAAAAGTCCTTGGACTATATCATCGACATCAATCTTGAAGGGAAGAAATTCTACGAACGGGGGAGCCGCATCATGCTGCAAAGGATTCTGCAGGACATCGATCCGGGATTCACCGAACTTAGGTCTCCCTGCGGAGCGGTCACCGGGCAAATATTGTATAATTATGACGGTAAGATCTATTCCTGCGACGAGGGCCGGATGTGTGGAGACGACACCTTTGCCGTGGGCGATCTGGCGGATTTGTCTAAAAAAAGCATGACCACCGCCAAGTATTACCAGAAGATCGTTAACAGCCAAAAAACGAAGACTCTGCTCGCCTGTTCGACGCTCGACAACACCCAGTGCGACCATTGCGTCTACAAGCCCTACTGCGGCATCTGCCCGGTGATGAATTACATGATTTACGGCAATCTCTTTCCGGCCGGGCCGTCGAACGATTGGTGCAAGCTCCACGCGGCGATGTTCGATTATCTTTTCCAAAAACTCAAAAACAAAAAAGCCGCGGAAGTCTTCAATAAATGGCTGAATATCAAATGAACTCCCTATGAAAAACAAGCTGCCGGTATTCAAAAAAAAGATAGAGAAGTTTTTGAGCGGCGAAGAAGGGAAGATCAGCAAGAAAAACGTCCTTGAATTAGGCGCGGGTCTGGCCATGCTCGGATTCATGCTGACCAAAGTCGCTTCCGCGGCCCATCGGAGTTATTTCCAAAACATCGCGGGGAGCGGGCAGCATCAGTCCGGCGATGAATCGGTAATACCGGCGCCGCCGGCTTCGGCCAACCACACAAGCCGGTTCGAGAATGTTGCTGGAAGAGGCCAACACACCTCGCATTCTTCGCACTCTTCACATGGATCTCACTCTTCTCACTCCTCTCACTCTTCTCATGGTTCGCATACTTCTCACGGTTCTCACTCTTCTCACTCCTCTCACTCTTCTCATGGTTCGCATACCTCCCACGGATCGCACAGCTCACATTCTTCCCATAGCTCTCACGGCTCGCATACGTCCCACAGTTCCCACGGATCACACTCTTCGCATTCCTCTCATGGTTCTCACAGTTCCCATGGCTCCCATGGCTCTCATGGGTCTCACTCGTCTCACGGTTCTCACACATCCCACTCTTCCCATGGCTCCCATTCATCGCATGGATCTCATACTTCTCATTCATCACACGGTTCCCATTCATCGCATGGATCTCATACTTCTCATAGCTCCCATGGTTCTCACTCATCCCATTCTTCACATGGGTCTCATACTTCACACTCTTCTCATGTTTCTCATGTTTCCCACACATCTTGTTCGCCCAATATCGAATAACTTATGCTGCAAAGCCGTTTCAAAAGGATTTACGACGAAAAATCCGATTCGTTAAAGATCGCGGCTATAAAACCGGACTTTTTTCTCGAGTCCAAAAGACAGCCCTTGGAAAAAGAGCTCGATAATCCGGGAGCGTTGGTTTTATACGTGTCTTCTGTCTGCAACGGAGATTGTCTTTATTGTTACGCCGCCGAATCGCACAAAAACGGCAAATTGATGGATTTTCCGATCGCCAAAGCCGCAATCGACGCCTTTGCGAAGAGGTCTAAAAAAATAAATGTTGTTTTTTTCGGAGAAGGGGAACCGACGCTCGCTTTTTCCCTTATCAGAAAAATCGTCGAATACCTCCGTTACAAAAGAAAAACAGCGGATTTGGAATTCGGCACCCATTTACTCACGAACGGTTTCTTTAGCCGCTCCAAAGCCGAATGGATTTTCGAGAATATCGATAAAATATCCGTTTCTTGCGACGGGCCGGCCGACATCCACAACATTACTCGAAGAAGAATCGGCGGCAAGGCGTCGCACGCGCTTTTGGAGCGAAATATAAAATATTTCATTGCCCGGGATTCGCGAAAAATCCGATTAAAAACCGTTATTAATCCGTTTTCTTTGGAAAGGCAAACGGAAGTTCTGGAGTATTTTTATCGGCTCGGTTATCAGGGAGAAGCGCTTTTCGCGCCTCTTATCGACTCGAAACAGAGCAAAATCAACGACTTGAAACCGCTCGGAGGCAAATTTGCGGATAATTTTTTGGCAACCACAGAACTCAACGATTATCTTGGAACAGGAATCAGTTTGATGACCCGATTGGTCGAGCTTTCCCCAAAAACCGCGGCTTGTGGCCTTAGTCGATCCAATTTTTACGCAACGCCGGACGGATCAGTGGCTTGTTGCAGCCGTGCCATTTCCGCAAATCGTGAAAACAATCCGTTTTTCTACGGGGCTTTCCGAAACAACGAATTGCGGATCGATCGGGAAAAAGAAAAGTCCTTGAGGAGGCGGACGGTCAATAACCTTGAAGATTGTGAAGAATGCTTTTTGAGATGGGTTTGTGCCGGGGGTTGCGCTTTCGAACATTTCGAGAAAACGCGCGATTTGATGAAGCTTGACAAAAAGATTTGTGAAAAAAGAAAACGCGAAGCTGAGAAATATTTGCTTTTCCAAGCCAGGCGTGAAACGAGCGATCTTAGGCCGTTTTTCATCACGGATAACAAAGGAAAAGAAATAGCTCTGTCTTTATGGTCCGGAGAATTGACCGTCGGAGAAAAAGACAATCCGATAATCGTTATCGATTCTGATAAAGACGATTTCCAAAAACTGTTTAAAAAGATCAAAAATCATCGAGACCGAAGAGGATTCAAATTGACGATTTTTTTCTTGAGATTCGTATCAGGATCCAAGAAACAAAACAATCGGAAAATCATCGATTTTCTTTCCAATCTTAAAAAAGAAAAAATCCATTTCAAACTGACGCGTCCGATTCCGGAGAAATCGATTGGCGATAGGGAAAAACTGATCAAAGAATACGGCATGCCGACGACAGCGGCCGAATCGCTCGATTTTTTCAGCGTGCGTAGAAAAGATCGGATTTTCTTCGGCAAAACCGATTCCGGAATGGTTTTGAAAACGGCAAAAACCAGGAAAGCTTTAGCTGATTCGGATAATGGCAAAATCCATTCGGAAGCCTTAAAATAGAGGCTGTGAAAAGCCCCGTCACAGATACGATCGATATCAAAGTCGGCTTCGAGTGCAACAATAAATGCCTTTTTTGCATCCAAGGAAACAAGCGGGAGACGGCCCCAAACCTTAGCGACGCGGAAGTGAAAGAGCGTCTGGCGCAGGGCAAAAAAGAAAAACGCCAAAGAGTGGTCTTTACCGGAGGCGAACCGACCTTCCGGCCGAAAGAACTCATAAGATGGGTGGCTTACGCCAAAAAAATCGGCTATGAAATAATCCAGATTCAGACGAACGGACGTATTTTCTCCTATCTCGATTATTGCAAGGAGATGGTCAAAGCCGGAGCCAACGAATTCGGGCCGGCTTTACACGGATCGACCGCCGATCTGCACGACCGTCTGACGCAGGCGCCAGGAAGCTTCAAGCAGACCACGCAAGGGATAAAGAACCTGAAATTTTTAAATCAAAGGATGATCGTTAACTCGGTGGTCAATCGCCTGAATTACCGGGACTTGCCGGCGCTCGCCAAATTACTGGTTGATTTGCGCGTCGATCAATTCCAATTCGCTTTTATGCACATCAACAATCTGATCGCGGAAGATCCGGAAGCGATCAGAAAATACGTTCCGATTGTTTCCGAGGTTATGCCTTACGTCAAAAAAGGCCTTGACATCGGCATCAAGGCTGGCGTGAACTGCATGACCGAAGCCGTTCCTTATTGCCTGATGTCGGGATACGAAGATTACATCGCCGAAAGAATCATTCCCAAGGCGCATGTTTTCGACGCCGATATCGACATCGAGTCTTACGAAAAATACCGCAAAACCGAAGGCAAGGCTAAAGGCCCGGATTGCCGCCGTTGCCGATACGACAAAATATGCGAAGGCCCCTGGAGAGAGTATCCAGCTATTTTCGGTTGGGGCGAGTTTAAAGCGATCGTTAAGTCAAATAAACAAAATGGCTAAACTCGCGGATAAAGCTGATATTTACGGAAAGGTTCAGGAAATCGGCCGGCTATTTTATTTGTCGTCGATCGAGCTTTTCGGGGTGGTGTTCGATATCAAGCCGGCCATGGCCGAAGCCAACACCGGCGTTTACGACGCTTCTACTCCGGACAGGCTGAAAAGACTTGGAGAGTTGTGCTCCGACTTGGGGTTAAAAATGGCTTTTTCGCGGCGCAAATACATAATCAACAGCCCGAGAGGAATATTCCAAGAAATTGGCCTTGACGATCCGCGTGAAGGAAACCTGATCATCGGCATTGCCAAAGACCAAAAAGTGGCCTTGAGCGCCGTAGCCCACTATCATTGGAAAATGCTCCACAGCCGCTACGGACGGAGTTTCGGCAAACTGATGGGATATCCGGATTGTTGCCTTGACTTCGGAGATTATTTGAACAACAACGACGGTAATCAAGACAATTTCGGATTCCGCAACCCGGCAGTCGAATCCTTGAAAAGATCGAAAAAAATCGCCTGGCAGTTGAATGTTTTCGTGTTGTCTTTGATACCGCATTTTCCTTGCAGTCTGGATTGTCGGCCAAGCAGAAAATACGTCGACGATATCCTGGGCGCCTTGAGAGACACCGCGCCTGGATTCGTTTTTGAGGCCGAAGACAAGCTCAAAAATTGCGCCGCTTTGTATTGGAGCTGCGCCGACCGGATTCTTTTAAGAGGAAGCTTTAAAAACAATGATTTTCTAGACGCCGAGATCGATTACCATCAGCCGGAAATCCAAATGGTTTCCGACACTTTTTACCAGCAAAACGACGATTCTTACTTGAAAGAGCTGCGAGAGATTCGAGAGAAAATTGGAAAAGGGAACCGGCTTTTGATGACGCCCGAATATTTCGAGATATCGAACGACGGAAAAAGCCTTCTCAAAGAAAAGAAAAATCACCCCTATGTCCCGGTTTTGATAAAAAGCAGTCCCGTAAAAGAATCAAGGCATAAAAATGGACCGAAATAAATTGTGGCTCATTATGACCGGGTTTTCCTGTAACAGCAATTGCTTGCTTTGTTCTTTGCGACCCCAGGCGAAAGTCAGCAAAGACAAGAACACGGGAGAGATAATGGAGATGATCCGGACCGGACAGAAGTCCGGACACAAACGAATCGAATTCACCGGTGGAGAGCCGACCATCAGGCCGGATATTTTCGAACTGATAGCCGCGGCCAAAAAAAGCGGATTTGAGGAGATCGCCATAAGCACCAATGGCCGGATGCTCGGATACGAACGGTTCTTGGACA